>Ga0214544_1000537_pt1 | contig 70324 bp, 46 predicted proteins | sample CNSS3metaG_FD_160074 | JGI IMG/M metagenome (GOLD analysis project Ga0214544, IMG submission 160074) | Root nodule microbial communities from cowpea collected in UCLA plant growth center, Los Angeles, California, USA - CNSS3 | ecosystem: Host-associated > Plants > Roots > Nodule | place: USA... | reverse complement strand
TATTACATGTATATGTGTAAATATATATATATATATATATATATATAAAAGTATATTTTATTTATATGTATATATACTATATTATATTATATTTTATGTGTAAATATATTATTTATTTATATATATTTTTTAGATTATTTAATAAATTATAAATAGTTTAGTAATTTAAGCGGGTACGGGTATTTGGACGGGTATATATATATCCTCATCCCCATCCCCATCCCCAGTTGAAAATTTCGGGTATTACCCATACCCATACTCATACCCAGTCAAAGCGGGATTCCCCATCAAAACGGGGACGGGTTCGAGTGATACCGGGCACGGGTTTATTTGCCATCTCTATACACAGGTCATAAAACAATTTGTCACCGTTGGGGTTTTGAACCCTGCGTGTAGTTGTTGCAGCTGCAGAGAAACCCTGGCAATGGCAGCTACGGCAATACACAAGTTTCCGCAATACCAATACGTAGACGCAGTTCGTTGGCTTCCTCAATTATCTCCACTAGATCGATTTGCAGTTCTTGCTCTATTTGATTTTGATTCCGATGCTTCATCTATCCAAATCCACTCTCTCGCCTCAAACCCCTTCTCCCTCCAACCCCAATTCTCGTGGTCCTCGCCGTCCCGCATTTCCTCTCTCAAGACCTCGCTCTTCCTCCAGAAGCCCCTCATTGTCGCTTCCACCGCCGCCGGCTCTCTTCACTTCCTCTTCGCGGATTCCTCGGACGCCTCGTTCGACTCCGAGGTATCGCTTCCCGAGGGTACGCTTCATTCAGTCCCCGCTTCTTCCGTCGACTTAATGGATGGTGGCGTCGAGTGCGTCACCGTCGGGGAGGATGGGAAGGTCAACTTGGTTGGTGTTGGGGAGTCGAATTTGAGTTGCCGTAGGTTGTTTGATAGCGGCGGCCTGGTGTCTTACACGGCGGCCAGGTGGGCCTCGTCGGTGGAGTTTGCTACCGGTGGGTACGGCTTCAGCCTTCAGTGGTGGGACCAACGGAAACCGGGAGGACCGGTTTCTAATTTTAAGGGTAACTGGTAAGAGAAAAATGTTACGGCCGTGAAAGCGCATTTATTTCATCAGTGATTTGAAATGGATGCCATGTCTCCCTCCAAATGCTTTACATCTAGAAATTTATGGCTGTGTTAGAAATCTACTTGATGGTTGCCATATAATTATGTTTGCAGGGATAAAAAATTGAGTTCAGGGATTGTGCACTCCATTGACATTCATCCGTCCCGAAAGCACACCTGTCTGGTAAGATGCGTGTATTCCACTTGTTATTTTGTGGATTTGATCATAACATAACAAATACATGCCTCTTTGTGAATGTTCATGCAAAGAGCTGGGAGCGTTGTTTAGGTTTTTAGATTTTATTATTTTCCCATTCGATGGCTGATGCTGTTACTTCTTTATGCTCAGCAGTAGACTACTCTAGTTGAATGAATAGAAGTATTATTACCCAGCTAAAGTTGAATTATGAATGTTGCATAATGCCGAGAGAACTAAAATGCTCTTCTATGATGTGTTGTTAATGTGCTTTATCTGCGATCTAACAAAATTTAGGGGTGGTTTAATGACATTATGGGAGCTGTTATCTGTCTCACTTCTGCATTAACAACTGCTCTGACATAAATGAATAATAGAATGAATGATAGTTGATTTTTTATCAGATTTTAATAAATCAAACTGGTGGTTTGGAACCATAGAGTTGCTTAATACTTTTTCTTGCATGCTGCTGACATATCTGGGATTATAATATATGCTCAGGCTGGTGGCTCCTTGGGTACTGTTTTTGCCTGGGATCTTAGGTGGCAGCAACAACCAATTATACTTTCTGGTGCAGGGGCTGGAACTGGGGCCGGCAACACTATGGTCCATTCAGTATCTGAAAGTGAGGTTTGGGAGGTTCAGTATGACCGTTGCATAAAATCAAACACTTCATCAACCAGGATCTTACCTTCCATGATCTGCTCCGAGGATGGAATTCTCGCTGTGATTGAGCAAGGTATACATGTTCATTAGATTTGCAATATGTTAACGTGCAATTTACGGTCTGTTTACAAGTCAGTGGAACCAGAAAATTTAGGAACAGTATTTTTTTCTTAATGTTATGTTTTCATTGCTTGTATTTTGTTTTTAATTACCAAAATATTACCGCATTTTCGTTTTGTTTTCTGTTTTCTAATATTGTGCAGGAAATGGTAAAAATGAAGTGGCCTTTTTTTAATTAAAGCTAAGCTAACATTTTTTCAAATCAAACAGCTTTTTAATATACTCAAATGGTGGGATTGATTTGGTGCTTGTGTGATGTCTTTATTGTATAGGTGAGGAACCTGTTGAGCTTCTAGCTGAAGCTTGTGCAATCAACAGCTTTGATATTGATCGACACAATCCATCGGTGAGTGACTGACAGCTAATATACTCTTTGCATTACTATTATGAGGGAATTATTTTGTTGTTGCTTTTTAGCTCTTAATTTTTCGTTTCTTAAAAACAGATCAAGTGTGCTTGTTTCTTCGTTGTCACACTTATCCTTGGTTGTTAGGAAAGTGAGAAACCAAATCCTTGGGTTTGCATCCATGGATTTTTTAAATGGAGAAACAAAAGCACTGTAAATGGTTTTTGTTTACATTAACAAAGTAGAAATGGTAGAAAGAGAAAGTGAGAAAAATGAAGAAAGTGGTAACTTACTTTCTGATGTTATGCAGGATGTGATATGTAGTTTAGAATGGGAAGCAGTGGCCATATTGACAAGACAATAACATTCAGAGTTTCTACCATTGGTGGCTTGAATTTCAGAAAGGATGAGTTTGCAACTGATACGAGGAGTGGAGCTTATAAGGGACTATTTATGCTTTTTATGTATTCCGCAATGTTCTATTCCTTTTGTAAAGCCATTTGCACGCAAATGGATTTTGGGATTGTACAATATGTAGCATTCGTAAAAGTGATTCAAAGAGGCACATCCTACCAATTCCTACTACCACCCGAATTACCTAAAATGCATTCCCTTGTTAATGATGGTGGGATCTTTATGCTGAAAGTCACTATAACTGTCAACTATCTTATTCGTGAGCTGTTTTAACCTGATCACATAAAACAAGAGTTGAAACGGCAATTCCGTAGTCAGTGCTGTTTAGAGAATTGCAAAAGCATAAATTATTTCATGCTTTTAACCTTGACATTCATTTATGGACTTACTTTATCAGGTCAATTACCATAAGGTATCCCGGGTTTTGGATTTTTATTTATTTATTTATTTTGTTTGAAATGAATTCCAGGAAATGAGCATGTGAACACGAGGGTTATTTATTTTTTTAATTTATGTTTAGAAGAAAGAACGAAAACGCAAAGAATGGATGTGAATCCTTCTCTACCAAGGATTTGAAATTGATGTGAAGCCCATCCCCTGCAGCACCATCTCTTCCTTTTTACTCCATATATTGGCTGCAACAAACAAACCAATAAATTAAGGAAAATTCGTGATACTTCAATGCCGTGAGTTAATTCGGTTTTCTTTTTTAACTGGAAGCGAGATTTTGATTATATGCAGTATATATTTATTGAATTCTATATGCAATAAGAAAACTGATCAATGATCATACAATGTTAGTCTTGTTTTCTTATTTTTATCTATGAATTATGGTTTTTAGTTTAATATTTTGTACTGTATTTTTTAGATTTTTCAAATTCTAAGAATATAGTGAAGTTTTAACCAGTCACTCCAATTACGCAACCATTACTAATTCAACCGTTCGATTGATTCAATTTCAATCACTTAGCAAGATATAACAAACTCAACTCATTCAAACTTTGTATCACTATAGTAAAACCAGTTGTGTTTTAATTTAAAATTTATTTTTAGTTTCAGACTTCACTACAATTTGTTAACTTCTTTAAAATTGTTTACTCGCCTATTTTTATTTTCTTAAAGTAAGGTTTCTTTAATTAATTTTGTTTGAGTCCTGTTTGGTTTGGGAGGAAATAAAAGCATAAAAGGGAAAAGCAGAGGGAAGGAAAGAATGTTAATTAAGAATTGGGGTTTGATTTTAGCGGCAAAACCAAAATACGCGCCTCCAGTGTCGTCCTCTCTCGACGGAACCCAACGGTGTGGATTGGAAGAACAAAGGGCGAAATGGAAAACGCCACCGTAAATCTTAAGCCACATGGAGAAGATCTGAGCGGCCGCGTTCATCAACTCCCCTGCTGCGTCAAGCACGACGGTCCCGCCTCCGTTTCCCACTACTTCAAACCCAAACCCAACGGCGTCTCGGACGAAGGTTTGCCGTTACAGGAAGCGCATTTCAGAGGAAGGCTACTCCAGGGAACCACTCTCCAACTTCCTCACGGTTACACTGGTATATCATTATCTCTGTCTCCATCTCTCATATTTATATGTTAAATTTAACTGTTCTTTGTTGTTGACAACAATTGATGCAAATGGATGAATGTTTTCTGTTCCTGTTTGTGGCTCGGTAGGTTTTGTTTTGGCTAAGAAAACATCGCCTCCGTCGTCTAAACAAAACTCGAATTCTTGGGTCACCAAAGCAACGTTTCAGGATATAACCTATTGGAACCATGACTACGTTCCTTCCCATAACGATGAATTGCTCCGAGCTTTTCATTGGCTTACTGTTGCAAAAGCTGTAAGTCGTTTCTGATTCACTCACTTTGGGAGTGCGGTAGTTTGATTTAGTTATTGGACATTTTGGTTAGATTAAAACTCAGTATTTACTGTTTGTACAATGATGAATTTTTCAGTGTTGTTTTTCTTCATTATGCATTAGGAAATCCAGGGTGTGTGTATTTGATTGCCATATATTTGGGAAATTGCTTCTTGATTATATGTTATGAGGTCTGCTGTAAAAGGTGTAGTTATCATGCAAAATTTTCTCTCCAATCACACAATGTTAACCTAAAAATTAATTTTTAGATTTAGCCTAAAGCTTGTTGAGTTGTGACTTGTGACTAGCGTAGACGTTAAGGGGATTTTGCTTCTACAATGTCGTTTGTGGAGGCTAGGCTGGTAGCTTGGACTTGGAATGTCTCCACTTGATTATCTCAAGGCAGTGTTCAGACTTACATTGTTTAGAACTTTGTTCTCTCTGTTTAGAAACTTAAATTGTTTGCATGCTAGGACTTAGGAGGCAGAGAACAAGGTAGCCCATGTATTACCGGCTTCGTCTCTTAGGTATTGAAAAGTTCTTGTTGGGTATAGGATGCACTACCAGAAGCAAAAGTTCTGGCCCTTCTTCACGCACTGCCTTTGAATTTCACCAAATTCATTCAAAATTTAAAGTAAATAAAATGCTGATGGGGAACGAAGAAACTTGTATTTAAATGATTCTGATTTGTTGTTTGTCAATTATTGTGTCTATCTCCCATTCATAGCATCTAAAAGTAGCATGTGACAAACAAATTCATTTAATTGATTCAAAAGATATTAGAAAGAGACAAATTAATGTTAACTGCCACGGTGTTTTAAGTTTACCTTATCCTTACTATATTTTGCTTGTGAGTGCAGCTGCACGATCCTGTGACACCTGAGGAATTAGCTTCGTCGTCTTTATCACTCTAGTGATGGTCTGCACTGCTTATGAAATTCTGTATCTGTCAAATTTACTCTTAATTTAGAGCTGTAATATTTATGTTTTAGTTGCACATTTTCGTTGTCTCCAACAATCCCAATCTATTGTATTACTTGCCCTTGGACTGAAAACTATCCATTTTTCTCCATGTTAATACAATTTGTCTTTTACGATAGCATGCTGTCTGCATGCAAATGCCCATCATGTCTAGTTTCTCTCCAGAAGGAGAAAATCTGCAGAATCCACATCCATTAGAATTAGATATTTAGAGGCAGAAAAACGAATGTGAGTTTAAAGATCTCAGTTGATATAGCTTGTGAATGATTCTATGAAAAGTATCGTGTCTCAGGATTATTATGGATTCGAATTAACTCCATTTTTTTACTAGGACAAAAATATGTTAACTATGTCATACCACCTTATTTGTTTGTGCTGGGGACGGAGGGAAAAGGTTCTGACTGCAGGCGAAAAGGCTGGAACTTCAAATTTTCAAAATTATAATGTTTACAATTCTTTAGATTTTAGAGAACTTTTCTCTTTGCCGGGACTGATGCCTGTAAAGATGACACAATGGAGCTGGTTGGGAGGAGTTTCTCTCGGGAAAAAGGGATCCTAATAATGATATTTGTCCAGTATAATTAATCATGTTTTCATGCTCTGTCCCATTGTAGAGCAACGTTATAATACCGTGCCTTTGCAGCCTAAACCAGTAACCTGATATTCTAGGTCATTAGAAGCCACTGCCCTAGAAGATTGACAACTATATATTAAGGAAAGATGTATTAATTTTTTAGTTAAAAAGTTAAGAGGGAATTCCAATTTTAAAGGTAATTTTTAAAAATTATATTAATATACTATTACTTAAAAGACAAAATTTAAATGTGATTTCTTAAATAATTGTTGCAATTTTTTTTTCCATCAAAACTGGATGTGGAGTTTTATACCATATAACAAATTTTGCAGAACATTTATGTAGGTTTTTAAAATAAATTTTTTTCGTTCAAATTATTAAAGTGAAATTTCAATTTCAATTGAAAAAAATATTTAAAACATCAAATTACGTGTGATAGGAGGTTTTAGTATACAATTCTCGTCATTGTTTTCATGTATGTACTATAAAAAAAATCTTTCTTTTTATGTAAACCAAGTATAACACTTATGAAATATTTAAATTTTTTTAATAATATTAAATCATTATTTTTAACTGACAAACTAATCATAATTTTTGACATGATTAATCTGGTATTGAGAGGAATCATAAACAAATAAGGAAAAATATCAGAAGTGGTATTTTTTTCACACAGGAGAAAGACAAATCATAAATAAATAAGGAAAAATCAACTAAATGAAAAAAATGTCAGAAGTGGGATTTGAACCCACGCCCTCTTTCGAAGACCAGAACTTGAGTCTGGCGCCTTAGACCACTCGGCCATCCTGACTCTTGTGATTTGTAGCGTAAGGTTAAAGATATAATACTTAATATTAACTATTACAAGCAAAGTTGCTAAACATAAAAATGAAAAGAAATTGTGATGAGGTGAATGTGAGGGAGAAAAATTAGAGGACAAGAGGTAGCTCTCTGGCTGCATAGGCAGTTAGCACCTCAGCTTTATCCATAAACCAGAACTTTGGCTCCAACGAACCTCACCTCACACTGAAAATGGCTACCGTCTCCTTGGCCTTGGGACTTTTACCTTGCTCTTCTTCTTCCACTCGTCTCTCTTACACTTCACTTCGATTCCCTGCATCAAACAGCGCCAACTCACTCCACCTTAGTTCTTCAGCTTCCATCTCCGCTCCACTTCTTCGTCAAAAGCTGTGCACAGCTCCTTCTCCTCTCCCTCCAACCCTTCGCCCTCTCACCATTGTATCCGCTAAGGGCTACAAAATGAAAACCCACAAGGTCTCTTTCTATCTCTCTCTCTCTTTCTCTATTTTTCCGACTTCATTCCGGGTTTTTGGAAATTGAATTTGGTTAATGGATGATAAAGGCATCGGCAAAGCGGTTTAGGGTGACGGGGCGAGGCAAAATTGTGCGTAGGAGAGCTGGTAAGCAGCATTTGCTTGTCAAGAAGAACACCAAGCGCAAATTACGACTCTCCAAAATGGTTAGATTATGTTAATCCTATTATTATTCTCTCTATTTTCTCCTTGCTTAACCTAATCAAGTTAATGTTCCCACTGCACTTTTTGTTACCCGTGTTTGGTGAATTGTCTGGGCGTTTAGATATTGGATGGATTTTGTGATGGCCAATGACTGCTTTTATTGTTTTACTAGTTGTCTTTGGGGCTTGGTTGTGCATTGTGTTAGTTTTCCTTGTTTAGACTGCATTTCATTAGAACTTTACAACCTTAGTGTGTTTGCTAGCTTCTTTGCTTTGGTTTTAATTATGAGATTAGAAGAATAGCGTTGCCTTTGGAGGGTCAATTCTGTCTTCTAATCTGCTCTCCCATTTGACCAGAACATTAGCTTAAGCTTAGATATATATTTGGATACTGTTTCCCATCAATACCTATAGAAGAAATAAATAAATTAAATGAAAAAAAACCTTCTTCATAAACTAAAGTTGGCTTAGATACATATAAATTAAAAATCATCTTTTGGAAAAGTTAATATGAGAATTAGAGAAGTCTGTTTGTTTTCTTTCTTATTTTCTTCTGTTATAAGTGCTTAGAGAGAAATTTATTCAAACAAACTTTAAACATCTGCCCTTATGAGCAAATCTGCAATGCATAAGTAATGTTCAATTAAGGTTGTAGTTGAACGGAAGTTTGCCACTTTCCAATTCACAAATTAATACAACCACGCTTTCAGTGACTCATGTAGTTAAGACTGTTCAAAAACAATTTGAATTGAACTAAATTGATATTCAAGTGAATTTCATAAAATCCTGAATTGTACTTTTAGATTATTTTAAAAACTGAATTGTTCTTAAATAGAATTACCTTAACTAAACTGAACTACATCTTATAAGATTGAAAAATATGTTTTAAAATAAGATATACATTGGTAATAATTCAAATAGTTCGAACAATTCCAAATAGTTTAGTTTGGCTCAGTTCAGTCAAATTATATTGCCCAGTTTATTTCATCTGAACAACTATACAGTTTAATCTAGTTTTTTTAAACCACTTTTAGAGTTCAGTTCAGTCCATGCATTTTGTTTATCCTTATTTAATGCATGCCATATGATAGTTTGTTGCATTCAATGTCTGTATGTTGATACTTGAAAGCATTTTTTCTCTTATGCATAATTTTTATGGAAGAAAGAGCTTGCAACAAATAATAAGTCAGAAAATATTCAATTCAGCCTTACCCCTCCCTTTCCTATGAAATGTTAATCTATTTTTATCTTAATGATTTCTAGTTTTCTGCAATCGAACATTCACCAAATACCAAATTCAAGTTTAGAATTCTTATTTCTTGTCTCCTACATGTGGACTTTGTCTGTAATGGGTTTCTTCTTTCAGATAATTATTGTAGAGTCCTACTAATGAGTGCTTTAAGGGGATTGATTAAGGAATAATAAAAAGAAAGTTCTATAAGAAATCATGATGGGGGAGAGGTTTGTTTCCTAACACTTCTCCGTCAAAGCTTTCCATATTTAATTCTTTAATCAATGTCACTCAGCTGTTATCATTTTCATCATTGTTTATATGGTGTCATTCTATTCAGATGTAGCTATTTGATTTCGAGTGATCTGTGTAGTGTATAATTGAAATTTGGAGATTATGACAGTTTTGAACTTGATATGTATGATGAACAAGCCTTTTGGAGCATCTGATATTCAAAACATGACATTGATTCTTTTTTTAGCCAAAGTCTCAGTCATATGTCATTGAACTGCCTTGAGCAGTTTATTCCAAGTTGCATATGTTCTGTGCTCATTTCAAAATCCTAATTTAACAAAGCATCCACGATTTTCTTGTCCAATATCAACAAACTACTTCAATTTTATGTGATAACTTAATGTGAATACAGCTATCTATAACTTGCATCCTTGAAAGTGAAGTAGTATGCAACTCTATAAGCTGATTGAAATATTATCAATTGAACTAATATTACCTTTGCTTTTTTTAATTGAAAACTTTACAAGAGATAAAATGATATCACCCCTCATGAGAGAAATCCGGGTATTGAGCTTCTTCTCATCTTGAACTAGTGACTTCTGCCTAATCCATATCCATCTCAACAGTAGTTGAATTTCTAGAATGACACGGCTGGATTAAGCTGTTATTCTTGTTGACCTTGAGTTATTTTTTGGCTAGGATTTGGACTATTTTATTAAATTATGGGTTTGGTTTTCTCGTGTCTTAATTTTTTTATCGTCTTTTACAGCATCCGGTCAGCAGGAGCGACTATGACAACGTAATTGGAGCCTTGCCATATCTGAAAGTAAACAGAAATGCTAAATAGATGTCGTGTTTGCAAAACTGAGTCAAAAGCCTAGCTGTGTTTTGTCGTGAATTGTGACGCCTCCAATCTGCTTTCAAATGAATACAGTTTGTTTTGGCTAATTGAGACATCGATATCTTTAGAATGTGGTTCACCTTTCTGTGTCATGTAACAATGGCTATTTATTGACATCCCAGTATTGCTATTTGTTTCCCATCTTCCTGTTTATCTCTGCATTTTTATGGTAAGCTATGATAAATCATGTGAGCATCATAATCTATTTGGTGAGTTATGTAGAATGAGGAATATTAACAAAATACTCTACAATACTTTCTTCTCAGATTACTATTTACTGTTACGTGATATACTTATGTGGAATCTATCATGAATTCTATCTAATAATGAAGAGTAGTTAAAGTGTGTAGCTGGCATATGTTTTACTTTACAGATTTGATAAGTTGAAACACGGTGTTCCGGGTTTTTACACTAATATGACAAGTGAATTTGCTCAGGATGTGCAACTTTCATACTTTTTTTATGGATGAAGTTCGAATTCAGGTTATTGCTAAAGAAAAATTAAGTTTGTTTCTTGCGTGTTTGTTGGTATTTTTTTATTTTTTTTTTTTTTTACGATGTAATGAAGGATATTTCAAAAAAACTGAAGAGGGATATTAGTGAAATTGTTTATAAATTATTCTTTTAAAAATACTATTTACTGTTAGATGGAATTTGCGAATGATTTCTATCTAATAATGATGAAAAATATGCTGAATAGTGTGTAGCTAACGTCTTGTTAGGTAAAATTTAAGGGATACACAGTTGATCATTGTTTTTCGAGGAACATGAGTAGATAACTTGAAACTGGGTTTTTGCGTTCATCCTTTCCTGTGAAGATCAAATTATATTTTTTATCGGTTGAAATTCGTTCGAAGTTATAAAATTTAGTATAATGATTTTTTCTTGATTTTAAAGTTTTTAATAAATTTAATTAATAAAAAATTATGTTTGTAGCACTCTTCTTAAAAGTTATTTTAAATGTTAATTGATTCGAGTGAAATATGTGTGTTTGCATAAGGTTATACATTTATCCTTATAGACAAAATTCGATCTGAAGAGTTTCTTGTTGCCAATAACTTTAATTTTCATATCATTTAATCATCTCAAGTGGTCGGATGCTCTGAAGAGTAAAAATGCATTGCTAATAATCATTGATAAAAATTAATAATCATTAATAAAGATTCAAAAAAAACATTAATAAAAATTCCAAAAAATCATTAATAAAAGATAGTAAAAAGTCGGAACCACTTTTTTGAAAATAAGAAAAATAATATTCTATTTCCTTCACATATTTTCTCTTTATCTTAAAAACAATTCTTAAAATTTTTATACAGAAAAAAGGTATTTAAAATTCTAAGTATTGTTTATTTCACAGGGATTACTATCGTATTTAATTTTTATTTTAATAATAAATTTCACTAGTAAATTTTTATTGGTTTAAAAAAATTATCAATTTAAACTTTAGAGTAAGAATATATATAAAAAAATTCTAAGGATTTTGAGTGTTCTTCTTAAAAAAAAAACCCACCTTTTATAGCATGAAATTTTAATATAACTTTTGATAAAGATTTATTAAAAAGTAACATATTATATTTAAGACTTCAAGTGGAGATTTTACTCTAAAAATACTCTTTAAGATATAAACCAACAAGTTTGAACTAAAAAAAAATGTCGATAGAAGAAATTTCAACTAGATCAAATACCATCAAATGTTAAATGTTAAAGAGTAAATACAAACTAGTTGTCACCATTCTCTCTCTTAACTAGTTAGGATAGTAAATGTAAACTATGGTTCTCATTTTTTTTATCAACTTTGAACTTTCATAATACTTCTTAAAAGTTACTTCCCTCCCAAAACAATAGTCAACAAGAATGCTAAAAGCTAATATAGTTTAATTATGAGAGTTCACAATTCCCTAATTAATTTATAAGCATTGCATAAACATAGTATAGTATGTACAATGTTCCAAAAACAAAGTGGAAAACTTTGAAAGTGTAATTAGCAAAAGGAAAAGGTAAAATTAAGAATGTAAAACACGTTAGGGGTGAAAACGCCCCCTTATCCGTTTGGTCGTTGAATGCAAAGAGTACACTTGGCATAAATATTTGAACCATTGGCCACCGTGACTTTAAACTTAAAAGTGAAAAAAGAAGGGCCCACATTATCCATGACCCCGTTTCGTTTCATGTGTGTGTGCCAGCACACGCGCCGACAAGAACTAAGCAAATGTCTTACTTTAGACAGTTGAAAGATTCGCACGCGCCATTGATCACGTTCACGCGCTGCACCTCTGAAGCATCGAAGGATGTTTTGTTTTCTTTCCGCCATTTGCCAACCCACTCCAACCAAAACAAAAGTTCCGTTTTTTCTTGTTTGCTCTGGTCTTCTCCGCGTTTTCTGTTTTCATTTTTTAAGGGCTTTTGCGACTCAGCATTTCTTGCTTCACTGAAAATTTTTCATGGTTCTACCAACGAGTTTCATGACGTTCCGTTCCGACCTTGAAACGGTGTCGTTGAAGTTGGAGGTGGAGGAACCGCTGCAAGAAGAGCATGCTCCTCTCAATAAGCGTTTCAAACCTTCATCCGCTTCACAAGAGGTGTGTTTCTCATCTTTTTTAATATTGTTCTCCCTTTTCTTAGATAGATAGATACACCTGTGTCAGGGGTCTAACAGTTTTAATCTTTGAGCGAGCAGTGTCAGCAATATAAAGCTGAGATCACAGAACATGCATTTTTCATATCACAAACAAAGTTTTTAAAAAACTTGTAATATACTGTCATGTTAAGAATACAATCTGTCAAACATATTAGTCCAAAAATCAAAGGATTATGTCCCTGGAATGATGAGATCAAGTTTGAATACTCAGATGAAACAGTTGCAGATTTTAAGGATTTGTTTGTATTCATTTTTTTATAACTTCCTTTTCTCCTTGTGCATGTTTAGCAATGGAATGGTTCAAATAGTGCAGCTTCCAGTTCTCCTCCCCAGTACAATATACTTGATGAGCCTAGCCCTCTGGGTTTACGTCTTAGGAAGAGCCCTTCACTATTACATTTGATACAGATGAAGCTTTCTCAAGGGAATGTTTTTATTGCAAATGCACAAAATGAAAATTTAAGCTCTGGTTTGAAAAAGGAAAGTCTGGCTGCGCCTGCATCAGGCTCTGTTGAAAAGCTTAAGGCTTCAAATTTCCCAGCTTCACTTCTAAGAATTGGTTCGTGGGAGGTATATTCTAGATATAAGTACTTGTCTCTAGAATTTTGGGAAAATATAATTTTTCTTTGAGTTTTAAATAACTCAAGGATCTCTCTTTGTGGCAGTATAAATCAAAACATGAGGGTGATTTAGTGGCGAAATGTTACTTCGCTAAACGAAAGCTAGTTTGGGAAGTTCTTGAAGGTGAACTAAAGAGCAAAATGGAAATCCAGTGGTCAGATATCATGTCACTTAAGGCAAATTGTCCTGATACGGGACCTAGCTCGTTGACAGTAGCTGTAATTTTTATTCTCATACCTCTCTATATAGCTACTTTGAGCGTTCTTTTACAATACAATGATACAAAATGTTTGGCTGAATGTTCAGTTTCATTTTCATTGAATTATTGGTTTCGTTTGTGTGTTGCAGCTCGCAAGACAACCTCTTTTCTTCAAGGAGACTAATCCTCAGCCCAGAAAGCATACAGTATGGCAAACAACATCAGATTTTACCGATGGAGAGGCTGGCAAACACAGGTATATATTCTTTTCAGTCTTCTGATGTGTGGCTGTTAAGCTCAACAGTTTTGCATTGGATCAGATTGAGAAATATCATGGTTTTTGTTGATTTATCATAAGCTGGGCTGGAAAACTAGTTTTCAGTAGAACCTTTCGATAAGAGCAAGAAAAACTTACTGAAATAGTTGAGGAAGAGAGGTTGAGTTGCATTTGATGCAGTATCTTTTGTTGGCTTTAGAGGACTCTTTTGAAGCGTAATGTTAAAGGTTGAATCGCAGTTTTACACCGTATAAAAATATCAAGTTGAGCAACATATAATAATATGTATAAGTAAGAATAATCTACAAACCTATTAGGGTTTTAAATTGAATCTGGTGTTAAGTCTTTTTGTGACTCGTGAATAATGGTTTTATTGTAACAAGTTTATTTGGTTAAGTTTCCTAGTTTTCATTTGTATCAAGGTTGATACTTGATACTATTATGTTTAGGTCCTGTTGTCCTGTAATTTACTAGGCCATGATGTTGAGAACTTCATCATGTGGTTTTGTAGGCAACATTTTTTGGAATTTCCGCAAGGGATGTTAGCGAAGAATTTTGAAAAACTTGTTCAGTGTGACGCACATCTTAATTTCGTAAGCCAGCAACCTGAGATAATCTTGGATTCACCTCATTTTGATACACAACCAGATGCTTTTGAGAACCTTGTAATTGAAGGGAGCACAAGCTCTGAAACTGATTCCAAGGGCCCAAGAAATTGCGATCAGATAAAATTGGCTGGACTCCGCACTTCTATGTCATTGAGTGATTTTATTGGCCACATTGAACACTGCCTTTCGGAACAAATAACTTGTGGGGATCCGTCCTTTTGTGATGGAAGAGGAAGACCAGGTTTTCAGGAAATGCTGGAGGAAATTGCACAGCATCTTCTTAATGACAATCAGGTTATAGCAGCTTCTTAATGACAATCAGGTTATAGCAGCTTCTGATGAAAAATCACTCATCACAAGGGTCAATTCTCTCTACTGTCTTCTGCAGACGGACCCTGCAGCTTTGCAGAGTTCACATGACAAGGAAAATGCTGCTGATGGAAAAAATATTCTTCTTAGCCATGATCTTGAATCAATGCACAACATCAAAATTAAAATAGATGTCAAGCCTGCTGAAGTGGACTTCAGAGATGTTTCTGGGGGCATGTCCAGGAAAGACTCTTTCGGAGATTTTCTTCTTCACCTTCCTCGTATTACTTCACTGTCAAAGTTCTTGCTTAACATATCAGAAGAGGACAGTGACTGCTAACGTCATAGTTAACGTTGACCACTGAGTAATATTGTCTGCAAACAAATCGTGTGTATATATATATATATATATATATATATATATATATATATATCCTGTATATAAGAATCCGAAATTTGCATTATTTCTTGTGTTTTTAACCACCCAATGGAAGGTAGGTATGTTGTATTAGAAGATATATCACTTCTGTGGATAGGAATGTCTCATTATCTGGTTTGTTTCTACAATGTTTCTCTCTAGTTTAGAAAATCTGATTTTAAATATAAACAAATGATTTTTTTTAACTTAATACTGTCATAAGAGCAACTTTTAAATCAAAGCTTCACTTTCATGGTGAATCAACAAAATTAACAATTTTTATGGTGAATCAACTTTTTATTACATTGAAGACGGGAGAATGGTGGATATCATCGTACCTAACATCACATTAAAGGAATGTCATCACATTGAGATGAGTGCCACATACAGATATTTATATGGCAATAAGTTGTTAGGTGGGGGAAACTGTGACTTCTGAACTCTGACTATAACTATAAAAGATCATTGTAATTTGAGAGGTTCTGTTACAGCCACTAGAATCAAGTGGATTTGAAAAGTACCTCTTGCAAAAAATATATATATTTACCCACCAATAAAAAAACCAACCATTTAACAATTAACATATTCTAATTATATTTTTCAATTGACTTAAAATGGTTGTATGTATTATTATATTAAATTAAATATATTTTAGATATGAAAATATGAATTTTGGAAAGGAGCAGCAAAAGTCCAAATAAGCAGAAGTTGTAAATAATATTGACAATCTATACAAAATGTGATAAAAGGATTGAAATATCTACAGAGGGAGATTGAAACTAAATTGGTTTATGAGCTGTACAAATGGTTAAAGCAGGAGGCATAATGAAGAGCAGTTGGGAGTTTGAATGTAGTTTATGTACAATTGAATTCTTCCATCACGTCTAATCTGCTGCGAGGGATGAAGCAGGATCAGGAAGGAGAAGATGAATGAATGGTGGTATCAGGTAACATGGCTACTGTCACTAGGAAATATTCACAGCCAACAGGGAGACCGTATGGGTTTGGAGTTGAACCTGAATTCAAGGTCAACCAGTCAGTCCCTTTGTCAGGGGTGCTAAATTTTTCAGCCCGAGGGGGTGCCGCCTTCACAATCTGGCGTTCGATATGCACAATTTGTCCAACAATGTAGTTAGGTCGGCTTGGAACATGTTCTGCAAACAGGGCTACTGATTCATCGGATAAGTAATAATTAGAGCAGTTCCTGGTAATTGCCTCATAATACCCACCAGAAGTGAGCACAAAGGCTGCTATCTCATGAACTTCCAGGCAACCAAAACAAATCTTCTCTTTATTTGCCTGCAAATAAATCACAAGCATCATCAGCCATTTTTGTCTACCTCATCTCAGAGGCTCAACCATTTTTTGTCACGTTAAGAAAACTAGAAGCTAATACCTGCTTCTCAAGTTGATGCTTATTGTAATAAGTTTTGACCTGGTCTATTTTCTCCTCCAATTCTTTCCGAAGCTGTTCATTAGCAGCTTCCGTTCTTGAGTACTTCTCATGCAGCTCTTCCCGGTGCCTCGATAAGAAACCAACTTTATCGGCCAAGACACGAATGCATTTTCGGAACTCAGCAATGTCATCATCATCTCTGTCACTAGCAGAACTGAAAAAAGAGAAGTGTTCCAATCATCATCCTTCTAGTTGCAGTTCATTAAGAATGAATATAAAATATCAATGGAAAGCGCATCAGTCTAAAACAAAGGCCTGGAATCTTCTCCATTTCATGAAAAATAGCATAGAAATTAAATTTGTTGGAAATGTTTATATCAGATTCCACTCCATGCAAGAGAACAAAAGAAGCGAAAACTGTCTACTCAATTGCAGAAAGTCTCAATCGTCAACCTAACAATGTGATTGCTGAATGAATTCCTCTATTATCAATAACCTCATTACCATCAAACTTAATGAGAACATTCCTACTACCTCCTCCGTTCTTGTTTAACTCTTTGAAGTTTATTTTGTATGAAATAAGAAATGTAATAAAAATTCTTGATTCTAATAAAATAGTTGTATAAAATATGACTCTTTCCCTATCCACCCCACACAATATATACATATGTAAATCAGTTAACAGATAAATAGAAATAAAAACACTTCAAAATCTGACCCTCAAAAAGAAACAGAGTACTAAAATGTGGGACTCATAAGTTCTAACAAGTGAAGAAGTTGTTTCCATCACTACAAGTCTACCACCATAAGTCATTTTATATTTTCTCAGTGAGAATGGGCATAGAATAAGTAAATTACTTGGCCAAAGACTGCGACAAATTACGAAGGGAATCTGCAAAACCAGCCACACCACCGGGAGAATAAACACAAGTCTTGAGTCTTTCAAAAAAGCTGCGTGTTTTAATGACAGATGTCCGTAGTGAACTATACTCTGAGGCCCTCCTGTCAGCAGAACTTTTTTGAGTCTGAGCTTCCTCTCTTGCTTCATGCAAACAATTTTCCAAGTGAGCACAATTCATCTGTAATGAAAGTGAAAAAGTTCATTAGAATATGAAAGGCAAGCGCAATACTGAACCAACAATGTGTATAACGTTCATAAAGCTTAGCCGTGGTGGCAAAAAAAAACTTCATGTACAAAGTTCATTCATCCAATATCCTTCTGATCATACACAAGTCTTTGAACGAAATTCTCAATTCACCATACGGATTCAACTTCATCTCAGATCCAATATCCAAAATAATTAAGAAACTTAATTTGGTTTCTTTTTACAGAAATGCCTGTAGTTCAGCCCAACAGATCTGCAACATGTATCTAAAGAAGACTATGCCCTTGTGAGCCTCGCCTATCTATAGTAAACTTCCAAACTGACAAGAGTCAAATAAAACTCTGCATGGCATGGCTTTATAGAACAACAAAATTAATGCATATTTTGCTTAGGAAATTTACTTTTAGTAATACATCTATAATCACTTCAATGGGATCTATAGACACTAAAAAACAGCAAGAATGTGGGTGTCGCAAGGCAACAGCAATACAAAGATGATAATTTATTTGGTTTTTGACAGAATAATTTAAACACTTTCCAGAAGAATAACCAATAGGAATGCATGCTTCTATAATGTATGAAACGGGTGAAGAAAACGGACAGAAATTGGAAATTAAAAAATGACATTAAGATAGCCAAGTGAGAGAAATCAATAAACAGAGACAAAAAAATAAATAGTTTAGGAGAACTACACAACAGATTTAAAAAACAAAAATTGCAACCCTAAAATGATGGGTATGATTCAACTCCACAGTTACCTGAGATTCATCAAGTAGTTTTTTACTAGCTTCCAGCTCCCTTTTGAGCACAACAACCTCCTCTATAACATTTTTAAGCTTGGTTTCAGTTTCAGTCAGTTGATCTGACTTATCTGAAAGTGCACTTCGTAGTTCCAACAACACCTTATCATCATTTACTTTGGATTCTGAGTCTTGAGAAACTGTGGGGTCAAAAGGTACAAGGTCATGTGACACAGGTATGTTCTCACCAGTAGAACTGTTTGTTAACGACATGCCTAATTGTCCGATTATCTTGTCTTTCTTATCTTTATCAGCACTCTGTGCTTCTTCCCGATGAGGCTCCATCATAGATGAGTCCAACTGTGGGTTCTGAACTCCAGAGGAATCCAACATGTTTTCATCCACCCCATCTAACACTTTACCAGTATGTTCTGTGAACAAACCAAGTTTTGCATCCAGGGAACTTGAGATGCATGAAACCTCATCCATGGGCTCAGAAGTAGATATGGAAGGCATGTGAGCTTCACTGCTGATAGATTCTGACTTTATTTCCTTCCCAGCCACATCATTTACATTGGAAAGCTTCTGCCCAAGCATATACTGATCAGACAATTTCTGCTCCAATTCTTGTATACGTTTCTCATATGACATACATTGCATTTGCTTCATCTTAAGCATGGAGTGAATATGTTTAATATATTCATCTTTCAAATGCAAGGCTTCTTCTGTCTTTTCTCTAGCATTCTTTAGCATATTATTCACCCTTTCATCATCCAATGACTCATACTCTACCTCAGGACAGAGCGAACATATTAAAGCTATTCTACCAGCAAGCTCAGCTTTCAGTTTTGCATTCTCAACTTCCATCTTGCAGGTTCCAGCAATTTCAATCAACTCACTGCCATCTGGCAAGCCTTCAGAATCATATCTCTCAATGGAGTCAGCAGCAATATCTACATCCTCAGCCAAATGAGAGCTATCACTATTCAAAGCAGTTGAACCTTTAAAGCTTCCTAGCTTCTCCATCTTGGAAGTTATTCCTGTTAGATATTCAGGAGCATATCGATCCACGTCTGATATGTCAATATTAAGCAGATCACCATCAAACGGAGCTATATTGACATCACACTGGTTTGGACTGTCAAACAATCCCATAGACGTTAGTACATCTTTAGGAATGCATGAACTATGAACTCTCAAAAACTCCTCTCGTCTACTGAGTTCGGCCTCACGTTTTATAGCTAATCTTTCAGCCATTTGCCCAGCCATGCCCATGTACAGCTTCATAGAAGCCTTTCGTCTCACTATCTCTGCAAGGCAAGCTCTGTATGCTGCACCAATACCGTGGAACAACTTTAAATCCACAAACAAGCCATCCTGACGAGTCATTGCCTCTTTAAAAACAGGGAACTGCAGCTTTTGATCTTTGATGAGATAAGAAACATAGGTTATGTTTCGAGTGTAATTGTGCACAAAGTTATTCATTTCATTCTTGTTTTCCTTGCAAAATTCTAGTAGCTTTGAAATAGCACGATCACAAGCCTGCATTTTGGGCAGGTGATTTTTGTCATGAACATCGTACATAGGACCCAAGGCTGAAACTGCATCATGAGGACGAAGTGAGGAAGACAATTGAGAGGATAGACAATCATCTACCAGTTTCTTTACAGTGTTAACATCCTTGCTGCAAAAATCCCATGAAAACATAATTGATAAGATGTTCTGATAAGTTTAATATTATGAAAATATCTCAGAAGAAGAGAAATATAAACATAAAATATAAATTAAGTTACAAATTACAACAATCATTAAGTACAGCAAAAGTATTATTCCATTTGATTCGTCTCCAGTGAACTATAGGCACTCCTAAAACATGGAATGGATCAAGAACTTTGCAAAATGGCGTTTAACTATTTCAGGCCCGCTAAGTGTTAACACAACATATGAGAAGTTGAGAACCAGATTTTGCATATTGAAGTCATGAGAGAAGTAACAAGTTAAAAACAGGATGCCATATCAAACTCGGTATACACATTAACTTTAGATGCTCCGTTAACAGGACAAAGCACACAAAAAATAGTTGAAAAATGTTAAAATAAAAACTAACCTCAGAGATTGCATGATACTCTTTTGTTCATTTATGTATCTCTGGTGTTCTTTAATTGGTTGTTCTATATTCTTGATGGGCAAGAAAGCCCTGGTGGACAACAATTCCTCCGCCCGACGCTTCACTTCCCCAAAAGTCTGCTTAAATTGTGACACTTTATTCTCAAACTGCTTGTGGGAGCTGGTGCAATTCTCCACTGACTTCCTCAAGTTTTCCTCCTTGACCAAATCCAGTAAGCATTTGCGATTAGCAGTTTGCAAAGCAGGGTGAAGTTTGATGGACCTTAGTTTCTCAACATTCTTCCCAAAATTCACCAAAAGATCAGAATGCATCCTGTGTTGTTGCATATAACGTTTCATGAAGTCGAAATAGCTTTGGTTAATCATTCGATAATACTGATCCAAATTACCCCTTGCAACCTCCATTGCTCTTTCTTGGACCATCTGTTCTCTCCAAAGCCTCTCACAATGCTCATATTTCATCACAGTACTAGTATATATAGCATGCCCCCGATGATAATGGTACCTGAATTGTCGTTCATAAGAAGGTAAAGCCTTCAGAGCAGGATCTGAAGCATCATCAAGAGGGTGTGAATCGTGGGAGGATGCTGGCGATGGAGGCTCCAAATGGTTGGGAATATCAACTTGCTCCGGTGGTGGAGGCGGTGAATTGTTTTGAAGCCTTGATTTGTTGAATATGAAAACCTCCCTCTCGTCAGATGGTAGCTTGTACGCAGATAGCGGGCGATGTGATTCCAGCTTCATATCCAAACAAAGAACAAGCTGATCACTGAAATTAATTCCCGTAACAGATTCAATAGACCTCATAACTGCCTCAACAAGTGTGTTTTCATTGCAATCCAACTCAAAAGAGTGTCCATTCTCAGCAATATGAACAAGCAACTGGCCCTGATGGACTAAACTTCCAGACACGCTGCTACTCATCTTATCCACCAATCAACACAAGAATGAATCACAATCCCTTTGTCCACCAAAATATTAAACCAATCAAAAGCACACAGGGTTCGAATCACACCCCCACCAATAGCTTAAACACAAAACAACATCAAGGAAAATCCGGCATAACCTTTTTTTTTACCTCACAAACTCGCACTTCACCTGATAAAATGTATAGAAGAGGAACAAGGACAAAATTCTGGATTAGGAACCTATTAAATTCTCAGATTACTGAATCCGGAAAAGAGTCCAACCAACGGAAGAAGAAAAATACAACCAAACAGATTCTAGGCTAAATTTTAAAATCAATTAATCAATCAATTCAACCCTTAACACTGCATCAACAGCTCAACTTTGCACATACCCAACAGAGATATTCGCGGAAAGACACAAACTTTAACCTCGGATCCCCTCGAAAACCCTAGTTAGAGCACCCCAACTCAGAGAACAGACCCACGTGTGCAACAATCAATGAGGCCGAGACTAAAACACCCCTTATCGTTGTCAAAAAGCGATAATGAAGAAAATGCCCCAAAAGAGACGAACCTATCAAACCCCAAAAACGAGGGCGTAGAAAAAACCCGAATTACGCCCCACCCGGAACCCAGTTCGTGAAGGGAAGTCAGAATTCAACACGTGACAGAGCATATATAACAAAATTGAGAAGTACAGAGTCCGTTGGGTTGGGTTGTTGAGGGGAGAGGGTAAGGCGAAAATCTTGAAGTGACAAACAAGAATATGGTTAGAAGAAGACGTGGAGATTTTGATTTTCCAGAATCTCGGCTAGACAGAAGAACAAAGCTACCACGAAACCCCTTCTGATGATTTCTTAGAAATCAATCACTGCAACAACCAATTTAAAATATACCCTTTCTCTCTCTTCCCGTCTCTCTCTCTCCCTATGCATTTACTCTTCCCCTTTCCCCATATTTGTTTTATAGATTCCACACAGAACCTTCTGCGGGAAGTAACTCTCGCATAACAGAACCTCTCTCTCTATCTTCTCTCTCTTGGCTGAATGTTTGGACAGATTGAAAAAGCAGACACTGTAGTGAATTGTTATATATATCACATCGAATTATAGAGCCTAATCCGCATTTAATAACTGATCACTTTTAACTTTAGCCATGATAATCATTTAAGATGGTTATGCAAAGATTAAGATACATTGCATCCACTACTGTTAGTTTTATTCTTTTGACCCTGAAAAACGCCAAGTAATAACAATGCCATTTTGTTTGGATCTCTTAGTTTAGCAATTAAATCTATCTGTTCTTTATTTTTTTACCTAAAATTCAATCTGTAATGTATCTGAAAAAAAAAAGAAATTCTGTTAATATGTTTTTAAGGAAATAAAACTTCGCTGTCAACCTAAACAGAACGCAATAACTAAATTATTATAATAATAATAATAACTAAAAGTTGTTGTTCTAGCTTGCGCTGACCAATAAATTAGAATAATTCAACTGTATTTATATTTAGAACTTAGTACCTATTTTACTCTAATAACAACAACTTTACACACTCCATTAATAAAATTACTTTTATGTAATTTATAAGGTGTCTATTTGGTCTATTTATTTTATACTATAAGAGTATTCTATTGTTATATCACCGTATTCAGGTATTTATTTTAATCTAAATATCATTAAATTTTTTTTTACACATAAATTTATGCCTCATATAATTATAATAATTGAAGTGATTATAATGAATATTTACTCCAATCAACTAAACAATTAAACGATATATGTAAGTTTTGATTTTATATAATATGATAGGAAATTTATTTAGTATATTATATAATTTTTATAATAATATATTTAATAATGATTATAATATTATTTTTTAGATATAGTAGTATTTTTTTATAATTATAGTAATATTATATGAAATTTGTTATAATTATTATTAGGAATGAAGGGAAATAAAAATTATATTATTTAGTTTAAGCTAATTATATTATTTAACTTAAGCTAATTATAATAGTTGAGATATTTATTATTTGAACATTTAAACTGATTATTTAAATTAAGTTATTATAAAATGTTAAAATAAATAAATTGTGCAATATTGATTGCATCAAGTTAATTATTCAGTTGAATATTTATAATTTGAATCTGTCAATTGATTGTCTAAGAAGCCATAGATACTTAAAAAAATAAATAAATCCTGCAATACTTATTTTATAATTTAAGGTAATTATAATGAATACATTATATTTGGTCAAGTATGATACTATAAAAATAATATTTTTTTTTTCAATTTTATACGCCAACTTTTCTAATTCCTAACCCATTTTTTCTTTTATATTATACATATTGTTAATATATAATATAAGCGGATGCACGAGATTTGTAAAGAAAATGTAATAAATATACATAAATATTATAAAGAAAATATTTATTTTTAAGTTTATTTATTATTTATATTCGTACATGTCATCGTGTCAATTACTTTCTTATCACATATAAATATAAGCATTTCGTATCACACATTGGTTAGTAATTTAAAATCAACATAATATGATAAATCATATAGTATATATATATATATAATAGTAAAGAGATTATTTATGTTCACAGTTCAAAATACAAATTTTAATCTTTAAAATATAATTATTTATTAAATTTTTAAAAATTGATCGTTAATTTTACAAATTTTTTGCAAAATTTTATTTTTTTTCTATTTATCAACAGTTATTCTCTCATTTTTTATGATATATTTCACGTTTTTTTTAATAAATATAATTTTATTTTATTTTAAAACTTATGTTGTATGTATATTTTATTTTTCTAATTTTATATTTAATAATTATTTTAAAAGTTAATTATATATTTCTTATTGATAATATCTATAACAATATATAAAGAGAATTTCCTCTTTTGTGTCCACATTTCATAATATCAATTTTACCCTTTATAATATAATTATTTATTATCACCCGTGTTAGCTGACACTGTTGCAACCGAAATCGCGACGGGACGGCGAACCAAAAATTAAAAATTTGTAAAAACAGAGTTTGGAGTGGCCAGCATAGTTATAGGAAACTATGAAAACCATTAAAAAAGAGCAAGTTATACGAAAAAACAGATTTTGGGTCCGAGAGTCGGTTACGCGGGGAAGGTATTAGCACCCCACAACGTCCGTCCTAAGACGGTACCTTTAATTAAATGTGTAAAAGTTGCGTGGTTTTTCCAAAATATTTATTTTCCCAACAAATAATAATAGATGAATTTACAAAAGAGATAAAAATATTGTTTTATTTTTTTGAGCCCAACAAGGATTAATCCTCGCTCCTATGTATTGAGAATCAGGTTCTTTATGAAAAAATTATTTGGAAAAATATTTGAAAAATGATTTAATTTGTTTTATAATTTTAAAAACCTTTTTATTTAAATTAAGTATTATTTTAAAATTGGTGTCACGCGACGCGAGCCGCCGGATAGACACTTGAAATAAATTCTTTTTTTCTAATCTTTTATTTTTTATTTTTTTAATCATTTATAAATTTTTAATATTTTTTTAAAGTTATTTTAAAGTAGTTGTAGATGTCATTACGACGTGAGCAGCCAAATAGATATAAAAGAGTAAACAAAGAAAGTTTTTTTTTTTATTTTTAGATCATTTGTATATATTTTTAGAAAAAACAAAAGTCTAAATTGGATGTCATGCGACACGAGCGGCCGGGCAGACAATAAAGAAAGGGGAAAAATATTTTTTCTCATTAAAAAAAAGAATGAAAATTGAAAAAAACTAAATCAAAAGATGAAAGAATGGAGAGTGACGTACCTTAAAAAAATTTCATTGTCTATGTGGGTGGTAATGAGAGAAAGAGAGGGTGTAGAGAATGTTTTCTTCTTCTTCTTTTTTCTACCTCCTTCAACCTTTTTTTTAAAGAGAGATAAAACAGGAGGTGTGTATGTGGGAGTGGTGATGGGAAAGAATCAGAGAAGTGTAGAGAATTTTTTTACCGGTTATGATAGAGTGCATATTTATACTCGCACATTGCAATATCAATGCAATATCAACCTTAATTGTAATGAACAATATAATAAAGAAATTGGTTATGATAGCAACACATTATGAGAATCAAATTCATAGTAAATCAGAGCACAAAATCAATCCTAATTAGTAATATTGATTATAACCATTTGAAGAAATATTTCTTCTAATCATTAGAATCATATCACTACTTTCTCTTTATTCATTTTTTTTTCTTTCTTATGAGTAGGTTGAGTTGTTAGGCTCATGAGAAGAAGTGTGATAATTAATAACAAATTGGGCTCTTCTCTCTTTATTCCTTTTTTTTTTCTTTTTTTTTATCTTTTTTTTTTTTTTTTTTTCTAAAATTAAAGTTTGAAAATCTTTGAAGAAAATAATGTTTCATATTTTTTAAATTTTTTTTGAAAATAAATTTATTTACCCGGACGAAATTGGGTGTTGACAGACACTAATTATGCGACTTGGGTATTAAACAATAAACTTTGGCTTAACAGTTAAAGGTCAAAGATATGTTGATCATATTATTCAAGAAGTGATTGATATTACATATGTTGTTGAGGTTCCCCGTTAGAAGAAGACCAATGCTTAGTTATGCATTGTTCTCAAGGGTACCTTCACTCTTCTTTAAAACAATTTTTTGGCTCCTACGACAGAAGTCTCCTGAAGTCGGAGAATAGGCCAAATTATTATATACAAATGATATTAATGTCTTTATGGTGTTTTTTTCATGATATTTTCAATGTTGTTGCTCCTTGGCATAAGGACTTTATGGCTTATTATATGTGCTAGATTCATGTTTTTTTCATGAATTTAATGAGTTATTCTGTCTTGTCTCTTCTCCTACCCAAGAAATATATCACTGGTTAAGTTTTTTATGGTATTGCCATTACACAGACTTGTTGATAAATATCTCTATATCCATGATCGGATTTTGGGTTCACCTATTGTACCCAATTTGACTTTTAATGGTTCTACTTTGTTGCATGTACAAAGTAAACCCATCAATGATACACCTACTTCAGTTGATGATTCCTCTGCATTAGTATCTCAATGTGATGATCACATTCGTTCTCGCAAGCCTGAAAAAGGTCGTCACAAATGTGACCTTTGTGGTAAGCTAGGCCTACAAGATTGAAAGGTGGTATGCATTACATGGACGTCATCTTCAATTTGTTATTGTTCAGATTGGTCCTCCCTCACAATATGAACAACAAGAGATCAAGGCGGCCATCCTCACAATATGAACAACAACATATCAAGGCGGCCATGTAATGCATAACACCTGTCAATCTTGTGGCCTATCTTGTCATAATGGTCACACTTGTGACGTCCTTGTCCTTTTTCCGACTTGCGAGAGCAATTGAAATCATTTTGTTAAGAAGACCAATACAGAGAAATCATCAATAGAAACATGTGTATCATTGATGGGTTTACTTGGTACACGCAAAATAGTGGAACAAATAGAAGTCAAATTGGTACAATAGATTAACCCAAAATTTGATCACGAACATTAAATATTTATTAGCAAGTTCGTGTAATGCCAATATCATGAAAAAATTTGATTGGTGCTCTATTTCTTGGACATGGGTAATAAACCATAGAATCCTGATGTCGAGAAGCAACAACATTGAAAGGATCATGACAAACACCATAATAGATGTTAAGTATCATTGGTGTATAATAATTTGACGTGTTCCCAAATTTCAAAACATGTTTTGTAGGAAGAAAAAATTTGTTTTAAATAAGAGTGAATGGTACCCTTGAGAACAATGCATACATGAGCATCAATTTTTTGCTAATAGGTAACTTTAGCAAAAGCAAAAACAATAAAAATCACTTTCGGAGTAACATGATCAATATACTCCTTACTCTTAATCAAAAGTTTAACGTCTGATACTCAAGTTGTATAAATAGTGTCATCTAACTTATCATTAGATGCGTGCACATTGACATAATTAATATATATATATATGTACAGATCAAATGTATTGGTGGCAAAAGAGATGTCAGAAGAGACAGTATCAGAATAAGCCATGGACGAGCAAGAAAGAAAAAATTGTTAAAAATTGAAAGAGACCCATCAATGCAGCAAAACCAATTCCAGAGAGAAAAGGCCATGATGAGTCGACCACCATTTAATTCAATATACAAACATGAGTTTATGTACTTGAATTATTCCTGATCCCTACACTAAATTATTTCGTTTATACAAAAGCCTAAATTATTTTACAATATTTTCTAAAATTTTAAACTTATATCACTCTTCTTCTTAATCAAAGTAAAAAAAGAAAAAAAAAAATCAATGGTTCAAGACCAGATATTTACTTTGATCAATAATTTGTACCAACTAACTTCGATATATTTATTGTCACTTTCGTTACTAGAAATGACAATGGGACGGGCGGTGAGAACGAATTTCGCTATCCCATACTTATCTCTGTAGAAAAAATTTATCGTCATTTTCATACCTAAATTCAACAAATATCAATTTTTTGTCTCATCCCCATCTCCACTAGATAATGGATATAATCTCGTACCCACACTCGTACCCGTTTTCTTACTACTTCAATATTAATTTTAATTAATTTTATAAAATAATAAAAAATTACGGTAAAGTAAATATATTATCAAATATTCAATATTAGGAGGATGGTTGTTTCTTCGATATCAAATACTTTAAAATAAATTATAATTATTTGCATTTTAGATTAGAATACCAAATAAAATTGTATGAGAACCAAAACATTTATTAAATTTGTAAACATTAATCAAACCTAGTTGATAAAATTTAAAAATATTTTTTTAAAAAAATATAAAAGGAAGATAAATATTCAAATTAAAATATATTTTAAATGTTTGTTTACTTCAATTTTTTAAATTTTAATGAATCTCTTTTTTATACACTAATAAAAGTTATAACACATCACTTGATCAAAATGACGCAAAGAACAAATAATAAACATAATAATAAAATTTTGACATAGATCTTGTATCCTTTTAACTCCAATATATATTGGATGGTGATAAAAAAAAAATACTCATGACAATTACATTATATTTTTATATTATAGTAATTAAAAGTTATTTATATAATTATAGTGAAAAATATTAGAGTATGATTGATAATGAGTTGGAAAATAAAAAATAATTAGATAAAATATATCGAAATAGTATTCTACATGATAAAAATAAATAACAAATAAAAATATTAAAAAAATTAAGAAATGTGTATCTTAAAAACAATTTGAGAGACTATTTAAATGAATCACACAAAGAAAAACAAATGTATAATTAAGGGTATGATAAGATGAAAAATACCTTAGAGGTATAAGAAAACTTTTTAAATATCAACATATATTCAATGGTCGAGAAATAACAAAAATTATTTTAGCGAAACAAAAAAAATTCTTCATATGAAACAAAAATGAATAATAATAAGTAAAGATTTTTTTTATATTACCTAGTAAATGAAAGGTTTATGATATAAAACACTTAAATTGAGAGTATTAAATATTCTCATGTGGGATTGAGTTAGGCTTAAAATTCACTTCTAATATAGTATCAGAACCATTATTTAAACAAAATTAAAGTCTATCATAACGAACTTTCTTGGACATTCTGTTCAATCCACTATCTCGGCCTACTATCAGACCACTCATCTCTAGTTCCACGCACGATATGAATATACCTTGACGTGAGGGGGAGTCTTAGAAGTCTCACATCGACTATAGATAAGATAATTTCATAATATATTAGTGAAGTGCAAACCTCATCTTACAAGCCGATGCTAGTGTATTCGCATTTTATAATTTTTAATTTTCATAAAAATTTGAGTTAAGATCAATAAAAAAAAATATAATTAATTTTTAAAATAATTGTCTAATGTAAAATTAGAAAAATAAAATATAATAAGTTTTTAAAATTAAAGACCAAAGAAGTTTTTAGAATAACAGTTAAAGATAAATTATTTATAAAATAATTAATTTTTAAAATAATATTAAGGGTAAAACTGAAATAACAAAATATGAAAACAAAAGAAGATATTTCTTTATATATATATATATATATATATATATATATATATATATATATATATATATATATATATATATATATATATATATATATATATATATATAATACTACGTTGAATTATTAGTTAACTCCTAATCTTATTTTTCAATTTAGCATTTATTTTTTTCTCTTATTTTATATTTCTAATAACCACACTTTCAAAATCACTCAACTTCTTTAATATATCACATACCTGCTTATCATTTATTATTTTAATATCCATTATTATTTCTTCTTATCATTTTATCTTTTAAATGATTATTTTTATCATACATAAAAAATAATATGTAAAAGAAATAAATTTACTCTGTAAAACTTAAAAAATGACATTTTAGAAGTGATAATTGTTAAAAACTATTGAGACTCAATTATTGAAAAGTTAAAAAGGTTTAGTATAAATAGAGTTCTTATTAACTATTCTTAAAACACACTTTTGTGAAACACATTATTTTTCTATAAGTCACTTTTCTAAAGTTCTTTGACTTTTATCTAAAAGTTCTTCCTCTCTACTCGTCTGATTAAAGAACTGAGATAATAGGATTGATCCTCACGGTGAACTCTTCAATTTGGACCGATCAGTTCATGTGAGTCTTATTCCACTTGCATGCATCTTTTAAGCCATAACTGATAATGGTATGTCCTAATTGTTCTTGTATTGTTCCTAGGTGTATATAGAGCAACTTATGGATCTAAAGGTGATTATGTGTCACTAAGCTTGTTGAGCCCTTCTAACAGGTAAGGGAAGCTAGTATTTATATGTGGGTGAGTTTATCAATTTGATGTTTTTTATGTTATTGCAATATTGCCCTTGGGAATGGTAATTTGGTTGGTTATGATGAATCTGATTTAATGTGTATGGCTTATTTGATTTGTATGGTTTGGATGATTGTTTCATGCTTAAGTGTTTTGGTTGATTTTGTGTTGATTGAAGGAATTATAATATGAGAAATTGAGCGAATGGGTACGAGCCTAATGTTTTAAAACTATTTTTGACCAAATCACTAAAAGGGAGTACCAAATTGATCAATTGAACAAGTCTCATTTCCCCCAAATCAAAGATTTTCATCTGTTGATATATGATATAATGCTGAGAGGTGGCGGACTAGCGCTAAATGTCAACCTCCTTGTGTAGGTCCATGAGCATTTTAGCTCCAGGCCGCTGAGCGTCATGGTTTGCGAATGTTGTGGCGCTAAGTGGCAGTAGTGCACTAGCAGTGCACTGTTTAACGCCATCTTTTCACTACAAGTCTGGAGCATTTTAACTGCAGGCTGCTGAGCGCTAAAAAGTGTTGTCTTTTGCGATAAGAATGAAATTGAAGGCCAATTTTGTATGTTGACCTTGTTTTCATCTTTGGTTGTTTGGTATAGACTTGTTATGGAGTTGATGTATGTTTACAATGTTGTTTATTATTGATTGAGGTGATAATATAGTTGGGGACATGGATGATGGTGTTTGAGGAATTTCAAGGAGAAATTCTTTGTGGTGATAATCTTAGTGTATGTCTTGACACAAGAAATGTTAGTAAGGATGTATCCTTGACTTTAATAATTTTTCACATCTTAAATACAGTAGAATAAGTTATGTGGTGAGAATCGTAAGAGATGCTAGCATTTGGACTTGTTTGGGTTCTAGGTACTCAAGGGATTAACCTTGTGTGTGGTTGGGTGATGACCCCTTGAGACTAGTCTCTGCAGAGTTTAGGGACAATCACATGTATACACCTCCATGAATTCTTTATCAATGACATATATCTGGACAATTAAGTTAAGATGTTTTGTGTGCAAATTTATTCCTTGTATTTTAGCCATGTTTAGCTATATATATATATATATATATATATATATATATATATAATTATTTATTGGTTTTAAGTCAACTCTTTCATATACTAGCTTACCCTTTTGTGTGCTTTGTTTCTTTTGTTATTGGTCTCTTTCTTTTGCGATAATCACCTATTAGGTATGAGCAAATGAAATTGTAAGTTTAAAGACACCTTAAGAATAAGGAGCCACTAGTTAGAGGTATGGGGAAGATGTAGTCTTTGTAATGAATTAATTAGTTTAGTTTGAGTGTATAAATGTTATATTTTTATAATTCTATCTTTTGTATTACTGTATTAATATATTTTATACACTAAATTTATCTATTTTGAATATTATGATGAAATGTTATATTTTATTAGTTTTAAGCTACTAAAATGAGATACTACAACCTCCAATAACAATATTACTTTTATAATTTTTTTCATCTATTTTAATAATTATAATAGTAATAACAATATTTTTTATATTTTATTATCATAAAAAATAGAAAACTCGTGGAGCATGTAACTCTACTAATTATAACAGTTTTTTTTTTTGTATTATTATTTATGTCTGTTAATAAAAAGATTAGTTTTTATAATTATTTTGATACATATTTCGTTACCAGTTTTATTTTTACTCATATAAATCATTTTATTATTTTATCATTTAAATTTTATAATTATTTTTTAAAATTTAATTAACCATCTTTAATAAAATTATAAAAATGATTTATTTTATATATATTTTTGAAATAATAATGATATAAATACTTCTTTTTATTATCATAATAAATTAAATAGATACGTGTTTTCACCAGTAGTATAAACAGTAGTATGAAGTAAATGCATGTTGTTGTTTTTATTTAATTTTCTATTAAAATAGCAACAAATTTTGTACTATAGTCATTTCACATTTTGTTTTTCTTCTGCCGTTTTACTTCATTTTCTACAAAGTAAACCGCATTCAATTTTGTCTCCATAAGTAACCATAGAAGGCTTTTCTCAAATTTTATATTTCCAATTTGTCATATTTGTGCCTGTTCAAAGCAGTAATTATTTTTCTCGTTTTCTTTTGAAATATTTTCAACTTGTCATATTTATATGGTATAATTACTCGTATAATACCCAATTTGGAGCTAGTGTGTCAAATAGGTATTCGATTTTAAAAAGTGTCAATTGCATTCCGACTTTTGAAAAAGTGCTTCAATTATGTTCCTTCCAGACAGAGTTGACTAACGTTGTTAGTCAACTCCCACGTGTCAGTATTTGATTTTTTTTTTTTTTTTTTTAATTTTTTTTTAATTTTTTTAATTTTTTAAATTTTTTTTGAAATAAAATAAAATAAAAATGTCACGTGTCAAGTCCGTGTGTGTGCCACGTGGCATTGTCAGTGCCACGTGACATTGCAGTGCCACGTGTCAGTATCACTATCAGATGCCATTATGTTGATTTCGATTTAGTCCTCATATATATTTTTTTGTTTCAATTTAGTACGTACTTATGTGTATCTGATTCAATTTTGACATAATATTTTTTAATAATTAAAATCCATTTTTTATAAAATTAAAAGTAATTAACTATAAAAGTTTTACAAAAATTAAGTATTTGATATTTATAGTAAAATTTAGTGGTAAAAGTCATTTTATTAAGTCATTTTTAATAAAAAAAAATAGTATTACATTCATACCAATAGAAATTTTGGTTTAAAATTAGTAAGAGACAATATTGTTCTATTTTGAAAAAAAAAATAAAAATTAACAACTGAGTACTTAATAAAAAAGTAATTAATAAAGTAATATGTTAAAAAGTCATTTTTAATAAAAAATATTAGTATAACATTTATACAAATAATAAATTTGGTCTGAAATTGAAAGAAAAAAATAAATATTAGTACTTAATTTTGTAAAAATATTTATACTTAATTATTTTTAATCTTATAAAAAATGGATTACAAAAATATTTTAATTATTAAAAAAAATTGGAACAAAATTGAATCAAATACACATACTTAGATACTAAATTGAAACAAAAAGACGTATATGGGGACTAAATAAAAATCAACATAATTACATCTGATAGTGACACACGTGGCATTACGATGCCACGTGGCACTGACAATGCCACGTGTCACACACAGACACTTGACACATGGCATTTTTATTTTTATTTTCAAAAATTTTAAAAAAATTAAAAAAATTAAAAAAACCACATACTGACACGTGACATGTTGACTAACGATGTTAATCAATTCTGTTTGATAGGGACCTAATTGAAACACTTTTTCAAAAGTTGGGATACAATTGACACTTTTTTTAAACCGAGTACCTATTTGACACACTAGCACCAAACTACTGAATACTATACGAGTAATTATACCTATTTATATCTATCTAAAGTAACAAGTGTATTTTTTTATTTTACTTTTTTTGCATTTGACTAGTTCCAATTGATATTAAACCGAGTATTTGGATCAACATATTGCTATGATTTTTGGAGGTATAAAATTGCAAGAGAAAAAAGAGATTATGATTTTCGCACAAAATGAAAATTTGCCTTAAATAGCCACTGAAATGACAGATTTAAATTGTTTTTTTTTTTTTTTTTGTCTCTGTTACAAAGCAAAGTAAGATATACATATACTAATAATATTATTTTAACTGCACCTTGAATGTTCACATTTTGTGCATATATTATTATTCTTTTTATAGTTCAATATATTATTAAATTTATTTACAATAAATCACATTTTATTTTAAATTAGCTATATTTATTAAAATTTAATTTTATCTAAATAGATTTTATTTTTTATTCATTTTAATTATAAAAGTAAAAGTGTAATTTTATATTTTAATTTATCAAAACATTTTATTTTATTTATCACAACTATCAAATTATTCTTAATTTTTTATGATTTTTTTTCAAATTTTTTCATTTATCCGATACAACAAACAATATTACAATCATTTCTTTGTCATTTCAAATTCATTTATCGACTTTTCATCAGATCATCTCCTCAATCCAAATACAACCAAAGACTTTCCATATTCAAAGTGAAGAAATACATTAACGCTTATAAAATATTTTTGGATAAATTTGCTGTTCTTAGCATATCGTGTTTGCAACACTCTTTTGTATTTTCTATTTTGAAATAAAAATTGCAAATATTGTGTCACTATTTGCTTCGAGTTCGTATCCACAAACTTCTACAAATGATATACTAAAATCCAATTAAAAATATAGAGTTGATTAAGTATTTTTGATGGAAGAATACGAATGAAGGTACGTAATTAGTCACGTGTAGAAATGCAAGTAGACATAAAATATAGAATTTGAAAGTTGACAGCGAGTGAAAACACAAATAATGTCCTCATACGTTGCTTTTCCAAACAAATGAACACAATTATTGATTTACAAAATCATCTTTAAACATTATAATTAATAGTGCAGCCATTTTTCCTTATGAAATGACAATTACAATTACCACGTGAGCCACACCAATCATTCATGTCTAGGAGATATTTCAGAGGCTACTTAAGCGGAATTACAATAAATATAATAACCGATACTCTTTAACAAAATAAACGTAATTTGTCTTTTACTGCTAATTTTCTTCTGAAAATATTTTTTATTCTTTTACGAACCTCTAACATTCTTAGATATGCATTACTGGATTAAAAAAAAGGTTTAATATATTTTAGATTACGACTCACGAGAGTTCATCATTGTGTTATATAATTATATATTACATGTTTAGAGCTCTTTCATACTCTAAATTGTCAATTCAGAGTAAGTCTAACATTTTGAAGATAGCGGAAGGGGTCTATTTTTTTTTTTAATTAAGTTAAATGTTACTGCTAAATTTTTCTTTTACTCACTTTCAACAAATAATTTGTAGTGGCACGGAAATCTGTTGAGTTTCTTATAACAAATCTGCTGTCCCTTTCAATACAAAATCAAAATTTAGAATTTATTATTGTCTTTTTCTTTATATAACACTCAACTCTTTTATTTATATTCATCGTGAGACTTTTAATTTATATTTAAATTCTTAAACATTCTTTACCAAAATCCTAACTTATTTATTTATCCTCAAATATTTAATTACCACACAACACAACACATGTACAGTACATATAATACACCCCTAATACAAACCGTGTCACCTGTACAATGATCCGTTAATAATTTAAACGGCGTCACAGAAAAGGACCAAATAAAACACGAATTATGAGAATGAGGACCATTTTAAACATTCTGTAAAAATGAAGATCATTTAAAACATTCTGTCAAAATGAGAACCATCCACAACAAGAATGAGGACAAAAAATGTATTTAAGCCTTTTTATTACCACTAAAAAGAAAATAAAATCTCTATGTAAATAAATTATTTCTTACTTAAATATTTAATATGTAAATGTTAAATTTATTTTCATACCAAATATATTGTACTATTCATTTTTTTATAAATAATTTTTTTATAATTTCAATCATTCAATAAAATTTATAAAAATAATTCAAAATTATTTATATATTATTTTTAACATTAGGAACATTTTGATCATATAACTTTTTATCTATTATTTTTTTAATATGTCACATCAATCAATTCGATTACGAACTTTCACAAATTTCATTTTTTAATCCACTCCAAAACCAATTCTAAATCCTTTTAAAAAATAAAAAATAATACCAATTTCACCCTCTAATTCTTCCGATCTATTCCTCACCCTCTTCCCAAATCAATCTATAAAAAAAAAAAAACACGAAAGCCTAAATCCCAACCTCAGGATAGAAAATGTATTTTGTCTTTGTGAATATTTTTTGGACTTGGCGACAATGAGATGATGTTGTGGCATTTATCTGATAGTCCATGTTTTGTGGCTCATAATAAAACTTAAGGGTAAGTTCCTGGAAACTTCCGTAACAACAAACACATGTAAATGCTATATTCAAAGTTGTTTTCATTTCTGCCAAAGAATCTAATTCCGATAGGATTCAAAATTAGAACACAAGGATATTGAAAGGAAGGGGTAGCAATTTCCACATACTTGCACTTTCATGTCCAAATATTCGGCACGTGGTCCCCATTTTCTTTTTTATCTTTGGTAACAACAATGAGTAACGTCTTCAATAAAACCAAACCTTTAATTAACCACTTTCAACTAATTCATGCCCAAAGTTAATTCCTTTGAATCGTCGTTTTCTTGAGGGAGAAACACGAAGGTCAATGTTGGCAACGACATCGTTTTCGATCAAGTGCCAAGGAAACCTCAAAACTTTGATAATTAATTAAATCATTCAGAAAACGAGTTTCTTCTGAGGAAAAGTCAATATCATAAATAATTATTTCCTACGTGTCAGTTTAATAATAACTTGATAAAGATTTTGGTTAAGTACAACGATTAACTAATAAAAGGATGGAACATAATATTGAATTATTGAAGTCTCTTTCTGCTACGTTGTTGGAGTGGGCACGCCATCTTGGCGGTTTAACTATATAGTACTACTACAATTGGTAATTCAATTCAATCACGTGATTATATTTTCCTTCTTAATTAATGCATTTTAAACTCTATAAATGATGATAAAAATATTTTACAATGACTAAGTTGAATTGAAACTAATTTTCGTTTCATTAACGATTTTATTTTGTATTAACATGACAAAGTTGCAAGTAAGTCTAAGAAAAGATTGTTTTAGCCAAAAGTTAGACTTGAAAATTGGATTCAAAACTATAATAATTTGCTTTGGTTAAGAAAGAAGCATTATAGTAAGGTGGATTGAGAACATTGGTTTGTTTACATTAATTATTTCATCACGGAATGATTATGGAATATTCCAAAATATTTCACTTTTTTTTTTCCACAAAATTTAATAATTTGTTTTGCCACCTTGTATCTGATGTGTATGCATACGTAGAAACAACAAAAGACAGACAAAGATATGATCATACAAATATCTGCGTCATCACATCCTATCAAATATTTTTGTTGGAATAAAAATATACCTCAATGTACACGATTCTAAATATTATATATATACATATAATTACATTATAATAATCTGGAAACAAGTCCTCTTTGATTCAAAATAGAACATGTCGTGTCACAATATCATGTGGTTAATCTCCATCCAAACTTATCTTCTCCGTACACGTGGCTCTTTCTTTTGCTTACAAGAAATGAGAAATGTTAAATTTCTGATTATTTTAGAATCCAGAGAATTAAAATTGGGACATGATATTCACTTATTTCCTATCCTTCAAAATTGAAGACAGTGATGTGTGACCTTAAAAGGTGGTGTCGTGAAGATTGAGAAGGACCACCACAGCAGAACACAGCATAGGAATACATCAACAAGTGCACATTCATAGATTTTGCTGCAGCCCACATGTTCTGTCTCTCCTTCAAAATGATAAGTATGGTGACACAACACAAACTCATATTAGATATTCTCAATTAGTTATAATTATAAGTTGTTAAAATCAACAATATGTTTAATAAATTGTTTATTAACTTAGGATCCTTGTACTAAGTAGTGTGCAGAGTAATGATACAGTTTGGTGTGTTGTGTTGTCTTCAAAGTGTATTGGTGATTGCAAGTGGGTGATTCTGATTTGTGGTCTATGTAGCACTATAGCTGGTTTTTGTTTCTTTTCCTATTCACTAAATAATGCCAAAACTGCTGTCATTTCATTTTTCTCACCCTTTTTTTTTCTTCTCTCTCTACAACAATATAAAAAATATTGGAATTAATGTTTGAGCTTATGATAAGTCACCTAAGAGTGAAAATAACTCGTCAAGATGATGATTCAGAAATTTATATATGGAACTAATTTATTTATTATTTAAATCTTAATTGTGTAAAAGTAAAGAATTATTATGTATAATACATAAACTAATATACCAATTTATACATGATTTCCATGTGGCTTTTAAAAATATTAAAGTTCGTATTTTATTTTCTAGAACTTTGTTGTTTGTTGGTGTTAACTCAAAATGTTATTAAAAGCATCAGTTTTCAGCTTAAATATGTTATTTTTTTTTCTTTCATAACCAGAATATATTTCTGAGTATTCAACGCAGGTGTATTTAGAAACTAAATTTATAATTATTTGTTAACTGATGAAAAATCGCGTACTAATTAAAATAAAATAAGCTTATATGCAATGAAAGAGAAAATGAAAATTTACACATTATTGTTGGAAGGAGTAGTAAGAGTATATCACCTTTATATAAGAAAAAAATAGCAATGATGAGGGAAGAAAGTTTATCTATTTAGGGTGGTCCACTGCAAATTAGTGCAACTGTTTTGATAGTACAAAAGAGTAGTTGGAAGGATGAAGACGAGTTAAGAAAAAAATAGTACTGCTGAAGTTCAGCCTTCAATGTGATCTCAGTCTTTGTGCATATATCAGATCAGTGTTAAGAAATCTATGAATTGCTTGCCCCAAGAACCAATGTTTCGTACGTTATCTAACATATTAGTTGGTTCAAGAAGCCGGAGTGTGAAACCTGTGTTAAGTTGACTATGTTGGCATAGTTTGTTGCTTTTTATATGTTAGTTTGGTAATAAATTGAGCTATCATGGTACATAACAAGTGGACTGTTTTTTCTTGTACCCTGGGATTTGGTTTTTCATGCAGCCTCATATTTAGAGAAAAGTTAAATCTCTGCTATAAATTTTGGAATAGTTAAATTTAAAACAATTTCTTTTTGTTCCAATTTTTATTCTGAAAAAGATAATCTGGAAACCATGATAGATTTAGTAACATCTATAATTTTATTGCAACAGTCAGCAGAGGATAGAGGGATTTAGGTTTTTCGTGAATTTCGAGCCCGATTATCAACATAATGAGCACCTTTAAATAATGAGAAAATCATCCAAGAAAAATGAAATTGCAAATTCTCAAAAGCTCCAGACATCTATCAGTCTCCTTACTGTAAGCTCTATGAGCCAATAGTATGAACTGCCAACAATATGATTAAGTCTTTGATATGTAAAGGACAATGAAAAGTCAAGAAATAAAGCAACTACAAGATAATAAATAACACAAAATATTTAAAAGGAATAAAAAATTTACCCGGTTTAGCAAAATCTGACAACCAATGTTTATGGCCTTCAGGTTTAACTCAAACATGGGTCACAGTTTAAAAGCAAGAAGGTTACTTCAAGACATTAGAAAGGAAGATAAGATGATATGGCCACAATTCTCTTTGCAGGCCTTAGAAATGAAACTATATCAGATTTATAGCATCAAGCGGATAGACATAACAAGGATGAACTCTGCTATCTACTTCAATCTTGATAAAATTTTAATATATAATTGAAGTTAATGAAATGAATAACTCTATGTACATGTTACAAAAATGATTTATTCTATGCCTAACGATCTATCTTTCAATCTTTGATGTAATACAGATATTCATACATTATAGCACAGGTAAACAGATAGAAAATGGTTTACATTATCAAAATCAGCTAAGGTCTTCAGCTCCTCCGCATTGTGCTTAAGCTTTCCTGCAAACCCAGTTTGAGTGGAGGAAATCGCCAATAATAGATATGTAAAAAATGATGAAAGCTTCGTTCTTCTTAAACCAGCCAAATAAGTATTGTTTTGAGCATTCTAGCAACACGAGACTTCTTTCCAGGCCTTTCCCAAAAACAACTTGGGGTCTTTCTTTGAAGTACAACTTCCGACCGGATGAAGTGTTGTCTCAGAAGCAGAAGATTCTGAACTATTTTGCCTCAAAAGTGAAGGCAACAACACTTCCAGGGAATCTTGTAATAGCTTCCTTTGAAGGAACTTTCAGTTGAAGAAGTATGGAGACTCGAGAACCTTCCCCAAGTCAAAATCACCTCTCTCTGGCACAGGAGGGAAAGCTAATCTCGGGTGTGATGTCTCAAAGCCTTCCAACAACTGTTAACAGATCAAATAATGAGGTTTTCTTTCTCCCTCTATTGGTTTAAAAGCAAAAGGATTTGCATTAAGTAGAATGATGCTATTATCGTGATGTTTAATATTTGATGATGAGAAAGTAAGAAATAACTCTTTTCCATGTGTTCCAATTACATAAGCCAATGTTTCTCATAATACAGCAAAACCTTACATTTTCAAGTATTGGCATGTTATAAAGCTCCACAAACTTTTCTCTAAGAATGTGACTCATTTTCTCCACGTCACATGCATGTGTCCAAAACGAGTCATGAACCCCTGCACACACATTTATTTCACAAAACTTAAGCACCAAAACATAAAGTATTTTTCTTTAATAAATTTACTTTTCCACCAAATTTTCTCCAGAATGGAGTATATAAAGTGAAAGTTGGACGTAAATATATTTACTGAACCAGATAACTAGATTACGGATTTAACTACAGTGGTTACTAACACAAATGTGCCTTGAGAATTAGCATCATAACATCACTTGAATTTGGACATCATAACATCACTTGAATTTGGACGTGATAAAAAATTGGCGAGTTAATTCTCAGCTGTATACCATATATATGTATGTATGTGTGTGAAAAAGGGAAGAATACATTACAAGTTATGACATTCAACCTTAGGCTAGGTACATACACCCAAAAAAGCAGCTTTATAAAAAGTTAAGACAAGGGGTGATAATGTCAGCAATAAGAGTGGGCAAAAAATTCAATTTTTATGATCCAACCTATTTTTTCTATGATCCAATCCATTCTATTAAAATTCCAATCAATTTAAAATTCATTTTATTGGATCTGGATATCAATTTAATCTATATTTTATATATTTTATGGATTGAATATCCATTCTCGAAATCTAGATTTTCAAAATGGATAATCCAAAATATCCAATCCAAAATTTGACTTTATATTTTTTGTTAGGTTAGGCTAAAGGTTAAGACGGACTAGCCTAAATTTTGTCGTATTTGATTGAGTTGGCGTGACACTGTACAAAATTTGGCCGAATTCTATCAAGTCGGTCCCGATCGAGATTTGACCCAGTTGGTCCTGGACAAAATTTGGAAGTATTCGGCCAAATCTATCAAATTCTTTGGTGTCAGCCCTATGAACACAAATTTGGATCCACATCCATTATTTGGATCCAAAATGGATTTGGATTAGATTTTCAATAGAGTTGACACCATAAAATTTGACAGATTTTTTGTCGAGGCCAACGAGGTCAAATTTCAGCATGGGATGAACTTGGATGACTTTCGAACGAATTTCGATCGGGGACGACGTGACCAAATTTAGGCTAAGGTTGACTCAACAAAATTTCAGTCAAGATCGACTTGACTGGATTCGACTGAATTTCGGCCAGGGCTGATTTTGCCTAATACGACCAAATTTTGGCCAGAGCCGACTTGGCCAAATATGGCCACATTTGGGTCAAGTCCTAATCAGTCAAATTTCGGTCAGGGTTGACTCCACTAAATTCGTCAGCCGAGACCGACTTCACTGAACATGACCAATTTTCAATCACAGCCGACTAAGTTTAATATAGTAAAATTTCGTTCGGGATTTAGTCGACCGAATACGGCTAAATTTGGACAAGTGCCGACTTGACCAAATTTTGGTCATGACCAACTCGACTGAATTTGGTCAAATTTAGGTTAGGATCGACTTGCCTAAATATGACCAAATTTCGGCCATGATCGACTCTGCCGAATACGACCAAATTCAGGTCAGGACCAACTCGATCAAATTTTGGTCGAGGCCAACACAACCAAATTTTGACTGAAGCCAACTCGACTAAATTCGGCCGAATTTCGGTCCAACTTAGTTGAATACGGCCAAATTTCGATCGTGATCGACTCATTTGAATACGGCCAAATTTCACCCTAGGCCGTCTCAGCCAAATTTGGGCCAGGGCCGACTCGGACAAATCTCAATCGGAGTCAACTCGATTGAATTTGACCAAATTTTGACTGGAGCCAACTAGGTTGAATACAGCCAAATTTTGGTCGCAGTTGTCTCGGTCGAATACGGTCAAATTTTGTCTAGGTCGACTTAGGCCAATGCAGTCAAATTTGGGTCGGGGTGAACTCAACCGAATACTTCCAAATTTTGTCCAGGATCAGCTGGGCCAAATTTCGACCGAGACTGACTTGACAAAATTCGGCCAAATTTTGTATAAGGTCACGCCAACTCAATCACATACGACTAAATTTGGACTACTCGGTCTCAACTTTTAGCCTAACCTAACTAAAAATATAAACTGAAAATTTGGATTGGATTATCCATTTTGAAAATCTAGAGTTAGAGAATGGATATCCAATTCATAAAATATATAAAATATATATCAGATTGATATCCATATCCAATAAAATGGATTGAATTTTTACTAAAATAAATATTAAATGAATTAGATTATAAAAAATGTATTTTTTGCCCACCCTTGATTAGAATTTTTTGACACATCTCTTCGCATATTGAATGTCAGAACAGAAAACCAATAAAAAAATATTGTCTGCCAACATCTAAACAATTTTCTAAAATCATTCATGTAATGATAGCAGACATATGCAAAAACTTCAAATTATTTGTTGTTGCATAGGGTTAGCTTTCCTATTTCCGGTGAAATAATGTCATTTCTCTTCTTTTGATCAATAAGAAACTTGAAGAAGGATAAACAGTAAAGAAGAACCTTAGCTATACTGCAACCAGTAAATCAAAGTACCATTATTTTATGAAAGAATCAAGTATTTCAGTGCAATAATGTGAGACGTGAGACGTGCTACGTAAGACGTGAGACGTGCTACGTGGAATGCGGAAGTTGAGACGTGGGACGTGCGACATGAGACGTGAGACGTAGGATGTGGAACGTGAGACGTAGGATGTAGGACGTGGAACGTGAAACGTAGGACGTGAGACGTAGAACGTTGGACGTAGGACGTGAGACGTGAGACATGAAACGTGAGACGTGGAACATGGAACGTGAGACGTGAGATGTCAGACGTGAGACATGGGACGTGAAACGTGAAACGTAAGACGTGGGACGTGGGAATGAGACGTGAAACATGACACGTGGGACATGAGACGTGAGACAACGTGGGACGTGAGACGTGAGACAACATGGGACGTGAGACGTGAGACGTGGGACGTAAGGCGATGTGAAATGTGAGACATGACACATGGGACGTGGGACTTGGGATGTAAGATGTGAGATGTGAGACGTGAGACGACATGAGACCTGAGATGTGAGACATGAGACGACGTGGGACGTGGGACGTGGGACGTGGAACGTGGGACGTGGGACGTGGGACGTAGGACGTTGGACGTGGGACGTGGGACGTGAGACGTGAGAGACGTGAGAGACGTGAGAGATGTGGGAGACGTGGGACGTGAGAGACGTGAGAGACGTGCGACGTAAGACGTGCGACGTGAGACGTGAGACGTGAGACGTGAGACGTGAGACGTGCGACGTGCGACGTGCGACGTGCGACGTGCGACGTGCGACGTGAGACGTGAGATGTGAGACGTGCGACGTGAGACGTGAGACGTGAGACGTGCGACGTGCGACGTGCGACGTGAGACGTGAGATGTCCGTAAACACTAAACCTTGACATTTATATTTATAAACTTTAAAGCTTACAATTTAATAGAAAATTTTAGAAGTTTAATAAAAGAATTGTTAATGTATCCATAAATTTGTCCTAACAAATTTAAATTATACTCTTGTAAAAAAATGTATTAATAAAAAGAGATTAAATACATATAGAATTGAAAGAATAAAAATACGAGGATAAAAGTAATAATTAATGTGTATTTAACACATAAAAATAAAAATTATGAGGATAACAACAATAATTTATATTTATTGAACTCTTAAATGAGCGGAAGGATGCAAAGAATGATCCTGAAAAGTTAAACTAAGGATGGGAAAAAAATATAATTTTCATGATCAAATCCATTTTTGCTATGATCCAATCCATTTAATATTCATTTTGTTAAAAATCCAATTCATTTTATTGGATTTGGATATCAATCTGATCAACATTTTATATATTTTATGGATTGTATATCCATACTCTAAATCTAGATTTTCAAAATGGATAATCCAAAATATCCAATCCAAATTTTCAGTTTATATTTTTGGTCAGGTTAGGCTAAAGATTGAGACGGACTAGTCCAAATTTAGTCGTATTTGATTGAGTTGGCGTGACCTATACAAAATTTGGCTGAATTAGGCCAAATTCTCTCAAGTCGATCCCGATCGAAATTTGGCCCAGCTGGCCCTGGACAAAATTTGGAAGTATTCGGTTGAGTTCACCCCAACCCAAATTTGACTACATTGGATTGAGTCGACCTAGACAAAATTTGATCGTATTTGAACAAGACAACCGCGACCAAAATTTGGTTGTATTTAGCCTAGTCTGCTCTAGTCAAAATTCGGTCGAATTCAATCGAGTTGGCCCCGATTGAGATTTGGCCGAGTCGGCCCTGGCCCAAATTTGGTCGGATTCGACTGAGACGGCCTACAATGAAATTTGGCTGTATTCAAATAAATCGGCCACGATCGAAATTTGGCCGTATTCAACTGAGTCGGCCATGATCGAAATTCGACCAAATTCAGTCGAGTCGGCTCCGGTCAAAATTCGGTCGTGTTGGCCTCGACCAAAATTTGACCGAGTTGGTCCTGACTTGAATTTGGTCATATTCGACAGAGTCGATCGCGACCGAAATTTGGTCATATTTAGGCGAGTCGGTCCTGACCTAAATTTGGCCAAATTCAGTCGAATTGGTCATATGACCAAAATTTGGTTGAGTGGACACTACCCCAAATTTAGCCGTATTCGGTCGAATAAGTCCTGAACGAAATTTTACTATATTCAACTTAGTCGGCTGTGATAAAAAATTGATCATGTTCAATCAAGTTGGTCTCGGTCGACGAATTTAGTGGAGTCAACCCTGACCGAAATTTGACTGATCAGGCCGTTGCCCAAATGTGGCCATATTTGGCCAAGTCGACTCTGGCCAAAATTTGGTCGTATTAGGCAAAATCGGTCCTGGCCGAAATTCAGTCGAATCCAGTCAAGTCGATCTCAACTGAAATTATGTTAAGTCAACCTTGGCCCAAATTTGGTCACGTCATCCCCGACCGAAATTCGTTCGAAAGTCATCCAAGTTCATCCCATGCTGAAATTTGGCCTCATTGGCCCCGACAAAAAATCTGCCAAATTCTATGGTGTCAGCCTTATGGACACAAGTTTTAAAAAAATTAATTTGAATTTATTTTATGAAAAATGGATTTTGGATTTCGAACTTGATCCAAATATTTAGATCTGGATTTAAAGTTGATCTAAATATTTGGATCAGGATTTTTAAAAAATTCAATCTACTTTTTTCTTAAAAAATGGATTTGGATCGAAAATCTAATCCAATTATTTGAATCCAAAATGAATGTGGATTTGATCATTAAAAATCCAATCCATGATCACCCCTAGTCAGCAAGCTAATAGTTATAGTTGATAAATCCATTATAGAGTTCTTTCGACAATAGCTTCTCCTTAATAAAGTGACAATCAATCTCAAATATAACGTCCGCATGCTGATCATTAGAGTTGATAAATCCATTACAGAGTTCTTTGGACAATAGCTTCTCCCTAATAAAATAAAATGATAATCAATCTTAATGTATACCATCTCTTCATGAAACAAAAGATTGGAAACAATATAGAGGGCTGTTTGATTATCACAATACAACTTCATTTGCTCAACTTCACAAAATTTTTACTCTTAAAGGAGTTGTTTAATCCACACAAATTCACAAGTGGCCAAAGCCATAGATCTATATTCAACTTTTGCATTGGGTTAGGCAAAAGCATTATGCTTCTTGATCTTCCGGGAGACAATATTTCCTCCAATGAATACATCATATGATGTGGTAGATCTCGTGAAAATGTGAGCTGACACAATGCATCACAATACCATATAATTTGAGTATTTCCTTTGTCCTCACAATAATCCTCTTCCTAGTACCTTTTTGAAATATTAAAATGCAAAAATTAAAATATTCCAATGATTAATGTGAGAATCTTGCATGAATTGGCTAACAAATCCAATTGATTGCATGAAGAAATATCAAATCTTGTAATGGTATGATAAACGGTTTTTCCTACCAGCCTGCCTCTTATATCTTTCTAGATCTGAAAAAGTTTCACCTTGATTCACCATTAACTTGTGATTTGGATCCATATATCAATAGGCTTGCAATTTGCTAACCCTATCCCCTCAAGAATGTCAAAAAAATATATATATATATATATATATATATATATATATATATATATATATATTGTCAAATAACAATACCTTTCCACTGATTGAACCAATTCAATACCCAAAAAGTATTTTAAATAACCAAGATCTTTGGTCCGGAAGTGGTCGAATATGTACTTCTTTAGTTGAGAGATCTTTGTGGCCTCATTTCCTAAACTAATTATATCATCAACATAAACCATTAGATAAACACACATTCTAAGAGAAGTATTCCAATAAAAAACTGGATGATCTATCTCACTTTGTTTCAATCCAAAAGCTTGCATAAAATGACCTAATTTACCAAACCAAGCTTGGGGAGATTGTTTCAGGTTATAAAGAGAGCGGTGTAAGTTACACACTAGAACAAAATCCAAGAGGGTGATCCATGTTAATTTCCTCCTCAAAATCATCATGAAAAATGAACTTTTAATGCTAAGTTAAAGTGGCCAATGGTGATTAGTAACCATAGCAAGGAAAAATCTAATTGTGCTAATCTATGCCACAAGAGAAGAAGTATCACACTAGTCAAATCCATAAATTTGCATATATGCTTTGGCCGTCAACCAAACTTTAAGGCAATCAACTTCACCACTGAGCCAAACTTTAACAACATAAGCCCATCTATCCAAAGAGAAGAGGAACAAGCTCCCATCAATCATGGCTTGTCACTTTCCAGGATGGTCAAGTGTCTGATGAATAGTTTTAGAAAAATATTGACTTATGAAGAAGAAACAAAAGAAGAATAGATGGAGGCAAATAATGATAACTCAAAAAATATCAATTGAATAAGAATTACAAGTAGACCAAATACCTATTCTAAGAGCAACAGGTTACTTTGAGGTGGTGTTATGTGAAAGAGTTGATCAAGAAGGATCCATGATATGGGAAACTATTGGAGTATGATTTGAATAATCAGAGACCTTAGGAAGAGTGGGAGAAGTTATTTTTGTCTTGTGTTGGTATGTAAGGAGGTGGAGGAGCCAGATTGGTTAACATTTGGGTTGGAGTTAGAAACTAGAGTCATCGATGGACCACAGCTTGGAATAGGGAGATCAAGTTGAATGTAAGCAAGAACTTCTATGGAGAATGAGAAAAAAGGCATGTCATAATAAAGGTGACATAAGTTTGCATATAGTATCTTTGGATAGTTGGAAAATAACATTTGTATCCTCTCTGAAGGCAAGAATATTCCAAAAAACACATTTAATATCCTTTGCTAAGTTTGCCTAAACCTGAAGACATGAAATAAAGGATAATTTGGAAAAATAGGTGAAGAATTTGATTTTCTGTTTTCAGATGGTCATGATATCCTTGACTAAGGAACCATAACTCCAAAAAAGGAAAACCAAGATAAGTAGTTTTTCCAGTTGTCATGGCAATAGGAGTAGCAGAAATACTAGAAGCCATACACTTCCATCACTTCCTAGGTTTACACTGCCTTGGAACAAGAAAAGATAAGTATTAAACAAATATTGTATATTTTTGCAACTTTAGATGGAAATTTTTAATATGCTTTAGGATTTTGTTAGTGAAAGGAGAACTTAAAACCTGCAAAACATAAACCAGCATCCCTACAGGCAAGAGCAGTCATCATCATGTGTGAACTGTCTAGTGAATGTATGAAGTTCGGGGGAAATGCAGATCTCTGTTTCTTGGCATCTACCTGGAATGTGAATAGTTTTAATTGAAAATATCAGACAGAAAGGAAAGCTGCAAAAAAGAGGACTGTGTACACTTACTGTGTTACCCTCTCGTCTCAAAGCCAAAAATTGAAGAGATGTTTTGATCTGCAGTCAATGACGAGATTCATAACTGTCATGCCTTAAGGTAGTTAAAAAAATCCTTAAACTATTCTTTTTGATTCAAATGTATAATTACTGGTTCTGTCTTGGGTTTTTACAGCATATTACACAGTGCCGGCAAATCTATATAGCTTATGCTAGGTATATTCTGTAAACGGGCTTGGGCCTTACGTTATGTATTTATATTCCTCAGCTGTATATAAGGGGATGATATCACGTGAATATTTACCATTTCTCTCTACAGCCTAAAAGAAGTGCTTCTTAATACTTGTGTTGTGCTCTTAGAAGCAGACAAACACACAGCATTATAATGGCCGAGACATTATGAGGAAATATCAAAAGGTCATACCAAAATAGTTTGAAATGCAGTGGAGTCTTACAGCCACCATGATTAACTTATTACATATTCCGCAGGTAACTGACTGGTCATGGTCTATCTCCATTGCATTGCCTAATAGCCGGACTTTGTTGAGGCATCTCACAATTGATAGACTATTGGGTTAAATAAATGACCAAAAATCTCAAAAGTTACTGAAGTGATGAGTCACCAAAAAGCAAGTAATACATAATATGTAGTTCGTAGAGAGTAACGGTTATGAATCTTAGCATAACAACTGGTCAAGAAATAGTTAAACACCTACAATTACAGCCATATGGTAGCAACATGTTAAAGAAAGATCTACAGTTCCATGACAATCTGTTAATACATCAACCCATTGCATAATGTCACATAAGTTACCACTTTAAGTGGGCTTTTAACAAAATTCATTCTTTTAACCAGTTAGGTGGATATCTTCCATTGTATATTTAGTATGATGCTTTTAACTTGTCACTGTTGAGTAAATTAATGCCTATAACACAAAATAAGGAGGGGAAGGGGGGCACGGCAGGAATCATTTTTATATAAAAGCTTACCAGATGACGCTCAGTTTTACAGTATGGTTGTATAACTGGAAGACCAAGAGGAGTGGTCCAACTAACAGGATGATTTTCAGAAGTAATCACCTATAAAAATTTTAAGGTCCCACCATTCAGGAATAGAAAGAAAGCTTGAAAACATGCAGGCACACACACAACAGTGCCAAAACCAATAGGATTTTAGTATCATTTGAAGTTTAACATGGCTATGAGACCAAACCTTTGCGCAATCACCAAGCCAACCCATAATGACACGTGCCGCTCCAAAAATTTCTCCAAGGGCAGTTAATGTCACCTATAAAATGAGTCAAAATATAACTACACAAATCTGTAACAACTAAGCAAAAAGAACAAAACAGAAAAATTAAAAGATTCACTTAACCAAAAAATACAAAGAGAGATATCTCTAACAACTAATATCTCTAACAAGAGAATAGAGCAGACTTCTTGTATAAGCATGTTTTTGCATGTTGGTTCACATGTATTTCCTCTCATATTACAGTTAGATTTAGTAAAACCAAACTCATCAAGAAATAAACACACAGATAGTACTAAATAAAAAATTCTCTGAAATAATCATTTTGATGATAAAACTATATCTAGGTTTCAAATTGATCAGGTTTAAAAATTAATATTTTGTGTACTATAAGCCATGAAACACGAACATGGCTCTTCAATAGCATGTCTTTGTGTCTGTTACTCTGCTGAAATGTCAAATTTAAAAACAAAAAATTTGCAGCTTCGACACAGCTTTTACATGGTCCAACGCAGCAAGGATATTTTCAGAAGTCAGAAAATTATTGCTTAAGTTTGTGCTACAATATAGAAACAAGGAGCAAATCCTATACAAACAAAAAATGTCAACATTGTATATCTATTAGCAGGAAGATATTTTATTCTCATTATATCTCCGTATACTGTGGAATTCTTGAAGTTGTTAATTTATTTTTAGATGAACGTCAGTTAGAGGATGTCTTTTTCAATAATGATGATCAAGAAGATGAAATGTCTTAAATGAACTAGATCATTTTTTAGATTATAGATGATTGATTAAATTCATTCTTGAATTAGACAACAGTGTGCTTAGGTCGTTATATTCGACCAACTTTTTCTAAATGAATTTGAAAATAAAAATTTAAATCATTCATAACATATGTATATATATGTGTCCATGTCGCCGTGTTCTACATTTAAGAGACTATAAATGTCGCTGTGACTGTCTTTATCACGTCCATGCTTCATAGACTGTAAGTGTTCTAGTAGGGAATAATCTCCCAATGATGCAAGGATATGAAAAACACAATAAATCAGCTACATTGCACTTTCTAATAGCTAACAGAAGTCTGATAACATGGCTGAAACTTACTTTAGCAGCATAGCAAGCTGCAGTAAATAAAAGTTGTTCATCATTAATAAGGCCTTTCTCCTGTAATCTTCTCTTCATTTGCTCTCGTGCCCCAACAAAAGTAACGCCATAAACTGAGGTCATCACTGTCTGCTTGACCAGCTTTCTGTCAATCTGAAAGTTTCCAAAAGTTGGGTGACTGAAAAGAAGAGATTATAGCTAATTGGAGGAACATATATTTTAATCAATATTGACCTGATCAATTAAAACTCTTGCCAACAAAGCATTTGGATAGACAGCTGGGTCTTTGTTACTGTCTCTTCTCATAATATCATGAACCCTGCTCAAATATTCAAGTACAAATTAAATACTGATTATGCACAGTAAGTTGGTAAAATCAATTGTACAGTGCACTTAGTACTTTGTTGGGTGTAGACAAACTGCTACTTGTATGATAAGATAGTAAGTATACTCAAGTAAAGTAGGTCACGAGGTAACAGATTTTAACCAAAAAATCTACATGACTGGTATTGGTATTTCAATGCAGTTGTGAAAAAATGCATTTTGCATTCAGACTTCAGCAAGGTAGTAATGTAATGATTTTGAGCTTCAAATAATATAGGCTGAAACGGAGGTTTGAATGTGAAGTGTGTAAGCTGCTGATAATGGGTTTAACATACCTAACAGCAATCTCTGAGTAAACATCAGCTGGTCTCTCACTAGCCACCAAGTTAACAGCAGCAGCCTCCAGCTGACAAATAATTTTTATTCCGGAAAGTCAGAATAGAAAATATTATAGAAAAATTAATTAGTTTAATTTCCCTTCTTATCAAACGCAATAATTTATTAAAGTGAACACATAAAAACTTAATAACTTAGATAAAGAGATTCATGTGCTCCACTAATTGTGCACTTTGATTGCAACTTTTGCTTGATTTCTCGCTAACACTTTAGTTGCTGTCGAAATATAATTAGTTATTCAGTATTAAAACTACAGTTCCAACTGACTCACGTGTCAGGGAAATAGAGAATCTGTATAAAGCATATCTATCTTTAATTAGATTCAATAAACAAGAAGAAAGACTAGACCTCTATAACACAATAAGCCAGAAGGATGCTCTGACTCATCGAAATTCACGATTAACAATTGGGAGAATGGGAAAGAAACTATCGATTATAAAATATTATTGATAAAACACCAATTATAATAGATTAAATAGACATTGGTGTCCAGAGAGGCATTGGTAGACTGTACCCTACATGGTCTTGGGTACATAGGACATGCTTTCAAATGGTCAAATTTAAGAAAGGTTCAGAGAAGAATTAGAGTGAGTAAATCAAACTACGGCTACAGCTTCTTGCTGAGTTATTTTCCAAAGGTGTGGTCAAACATGTGGAAGCCTCTACTTGAGATCATGATTATACGCTACTAAATAGTCAAGGTCAACCAAGGGTATCCAGGCTCCTAATTTTCCTAGAATAACTTTCCAAATAGTGGGTCGCTGTGGCCTAGGTGGTCTTAATGATTATCAATTATATTGCCACAACATAGTTGTAAATCATAGTCATACTATTGAATATAATACCAAACATAAAGAAGGTAAAAACATTGTAAAGCACCCAAAACAAGAAAGTATACCATTTTCTGTACATTGAACAAGCTATGTTAATTCACCAAAATAACACTAACATTTCAAAATATAGTGACAAAAAGAAACTGATGAAGAAAGCTATAGAATAATGAATCATACTAAAATTGTTTCAAAATCGAAGAAATACAAACTTATGGGCACAAAAAGAAGGGATTATTTCAAGGGTAATGAGTGATTTCAGAATAAAAAACGGGATATAAGTAGACTTACAGAATCTCTTCCCAAAGCAGCATAGTGTTGTAAGCCATTACAGGAACCATCCTAAAATTCATCGAAGTAGTGTTGTTAGCAATTTTCAAAAAAGTTACCAGTAAAAGTGATAGGAGACCAGTGTTTAAGAGAGCGTATGTAAGGGCTATTAGAGGGGACATACAACTTGTTAAAAAGTGGGTTTTAAGCCTAATTCAACCCCCTAAAACCTTATTGTAGTTTATAAATAGAAGATAAGAGGTGTAGTTGGAAGTTAGAATTCATTCAGAAGTTGTAAGAGGTTTCTAGAATACCTTATTGTATGTCTAGGTCACATTGATAAATACACATTTGATAAAATGTAGGTCCTTTCCTTGTTATTTTCTTCAAAATCTTCCATCCTGCCAATTGAATCCAATCAATTGGTATCCAAGCAGAATGATCCAACAGTGTTCTTTTATGGTTTGCAAGAAAATAGATGCAATAATTGAAGATCTAGAGAGAATTTTGTAAAGTGGAGGAATGGACACAGGTACCACTTAAACAAATGGAAGATTGGTTGATCCAGAAATTTGGTGAAATGATGGGTAATCGATAAGGGAGTTCTAATCTTGGGGTGAATCGAAATGGGAACTTTAAAATGGGAGGAGAAATGTACAGGAAAAATTGAAACCAGGGAAGCAGCAGTTCGTTGAATCACAAAACAGGAGATTTGGCAACTGAGGAACGGTTTAGGAAGGCAGAAGTATCCCTTTTTGAAGGAGATAAAGCACTAGGGAGAATTAAAATGTATTTTTGCTTAATGAACCTTAATGAAGAAGAATAGATGCATGCAGTCTTGGGAACCACGGAGGGGAGATCACTATCTTGGTTACAGTGGTGGGAATCTAGCACAAAGAATCTTAATTGAGGGAGTTTCAGCCCACAATGGTGGAAAACTCGTTCAAAATTTTACTTAAAATTAAAATCTGAGATTTTAGCGAGCTCATCAAAGGTCAACCAGCTGGTCTACTTCTGTGAAATTTTCACAAAAGTCTAAAGAAAGAGATTTGTGTGGAAGTAAGGATCCGTAGGCCATATTCATTAAACAAGATGATGGTCTTTGCACTTTTTGTTGATGAACGGAGACAAAGAGGAGATTATACCAGAAGGCTAACTCAAAAGCTTGAATCTTTGTAGCATGGCAGGGTTCGTAGTCTGATTTACGATCCAACTTGATAAAAATTACTGCACCCCACATATTCAACAATTCATCAATTAGATGGAATAGGAAACTTATTAGGAATTGTTACCTTGTTTACAAGCTTTATTTATAATCCACACAAAAATGCCAACTGTCATCCTTCTTCTTTACTAGTATAATTGGGTTGGAATAAGGGTTTGGACTAGGCCTTATAATAGCAGTTAATATATCAACAACTAGCTTCTCAATTTCAGATTATTGGAAATGAGGATATCTATAATGCCTGAGATTGGGGATTGTTGCTTCTTCTTTCAACAATATAGCATGGTCATGAATCCTTTTTGGTGGAACAATTGGTTTTTCTTGGAAAAATTCCTCAAACTCTTCCAAAACATCACTGGCATGTGCTAGAATCCCAATCCTTTCTGTTGCGTCTAACTTGTGAATCCTACACTTAACTCCATCCTTTTAAATTCTCAATGTCTAATCTCTGAAATTAGATTTTATATCACCCATGTCTTCTAACCACTCCATGCCCAAAACTGTACTCCCTATCCAAAGTCAACACATAAAAGTCATCATTAAAACAATTTACGCAGCTGCCCTTGTAAGCTCTCACGCACAACTAGTCTTAATTCTCTGCCCTCCTCCCACCTTCACACGTTCTGGTACTGTAGGTGCCAATGGTAACCCTAATCTTTCTACCAATTTTGTATGAAATTGAGTTGCCCCGTTATCAACTAGAACCAAAACCAGATTTCCTGCGATTTCTTCCCACAAAGATTCAAGCTTTGTGGGAATGAAGGAGGAGGATATACCTAAAACAACTTTTAGGACGAATGGCAATCACTACAAGTATTTGATAATGCATTTTGGTCTAACTAATGCACCTTCTCCATTCCAAGCCTTGATGAATGATATCTTTAAACGATACTTAGGAAATTTACAGAATTTTTTTTTGATATACTAAAATATAACAAGGATGAGGAAAGTCCATGTGACACAACTAAGGAAGGTCTTTCAATTATTACAGAAGAATGAATTGATGGTAAATAAAACAAAGTGTGATTTTGGGGGTATCAGCTGATCCAAAGAAATTGAAAAAAATGCTAAATTAGTCAATTACAAAGGTACTAAAAGGACTGATGATATTTTTGGGAATGCAGGCTACTATAGCCACTTTGTAAAAGAGCACGGGGTGATTGCATTACCTCTTACAGACCTGCTCAAGAAAGACCACTTTCATTGGTCTGATGAGGCTGAAAATGCTTTCAATCAGCTCAAAAATACCATGACTTTGCCATTTTGGCTGCCAGATTTCTCCACACCATTTACGGTTGAAACTAACACCAGAGTGAGGGAAGTGTTGTTAAAATAAGGAAGACCAGTTTCCTTTTTCATGCAACCGTTATCTCCAAGGGTCCAATAACAATCTGCTTATGAAAGAGAGTTGATGGCAATTGTGATGGCAGTGCAGAAACAGGGACATTATGTTCTTGGTCAGCATTTTACCATAACATTAGATCAGAGGAGCTTGAAATTTTTTATTGACTAAAGGGTTATTGGGGAGGATCAATTTGAATGAACTTCCAAAATTTCCCGCTTTTGACTTTGAAGTATAGTACAAACTAGGAAGTTTAAATAGAGCAGTCAATGTTCTCTCCAAGCATATGATGTATGCATCTTTATCAGGGTTAAATTTGGTTGAATGAGAGGTTTGGGAGAAGGAAACTGAAGCAGACGAAGGAACGAGACTGATTATACAAGTCACATTGTGGACAACGTCCCTTGCCAATTTCTCCTCTAAAAAGGATTGTTATTCCATAAAGATAGATTGTGTTGCCTGAAAAGTTTTCCAGGTATCCTACCATTTTACCAAAATTTCACTCATCACCCCAAGGTGCATTCAGGCTTTGTTAGAACCTACAAGCAAATTACATTACTTTTTTACTAGGAAGGTACTGACATCAAGCACTTTATAGGCAAGTGCAATACTTGACAAAACAAATGATACTGTCCTTTTATCAAAATATTAAACCGAAAGCTGGATACATATGACAATGATTTCCAATATGAAGAACCTACCATGCAATTCATTGTAGGAATTTTGGTACAAAATTTCATTTTTTTTTTATATATTCAGACATTTCTTATGGTTGTATTACTATTTAGATAGCATAATTTCTATTAATGATCTGGCAGAAATTTCTATGCATCATAAGCCCACAGGGGGAGCTTGGAGTCGGTTTGATAACTTATAAAAGTAGTCTACAAAGTTAAAACATCTATTTTTCAATCCTAAGGCTTCCAATGAAACATATACCTGATGAATTGGCAGGTGTGAGAGAACAGAATTTGGTGACGAGCTTCTTAAGGCTTCTGACAGATTAATACAAGCAGCAAGGCACTGGAAAGGATCCTCGGCCCTTAACCACCACCGATTTCCATTAATAGGGTTATCAGCAGAGTCAAATATATCACGGAGATGATTCTCTACAAAAGCCAGGCGTTCATCATAAGACAGCTTTTCAATACCCCCAGCATATAAATTTGCCAAGTGTATTTTCAGCCAGTGTAGTCCAGACTTTCCTAATGGGCGCCCTTCAGAAAACTCAAGCAATCCTCGACATAGATCACAACTTAAATGATTCAAATGAGAGTGCATGGGATATGCTCTACCACGGAAGTCAATATTGTGGGGATAATGAAAGCCTTCCTCCTCTTTCATTTTCTGAGCCACCTGTTTCAGATGTATATTGTAATTATTATCCAGTTAGTGAAACATGGAATAGAAAATAATTATTGAAAATTTAGTTGAGATTATGAAACTCATGATTAAATGGAACCAACACTGTACTATGCAAGATCAAGACAAGACCATAGGTCACTGATGAAACATATAAAATTGGAAATTTCAATTCTTCAAAATATAAAATAGAAAAGTATTGACAATTGGAGGAGATGTCTTACAGAAAGCTTGAGTTCCGTGTCACATCTTAGAGAATGTCTCTCTAGATTAATTTTTTCTGCCTTCCTTACACTCCACTTCCATTCCTGAATTTGTTTTAATTCCTCTATAGGTGGCCTCTCTGGTATAGGAACCTACAAGTGAATTTGGCATATATAGGTCAGACAAACTACATAGAATAGGTAATGCTGAAAACTCGTCACACTTCAAGCATTTGATGAAAAAAGGAGGAAGCATACAGGTGAATATATATTTAACTAGTTTATGTTAAACTTTCTTTCATTTGTTTATCTTTGTCGTCTAATTTTTAAAATAAATTGAAAAACAGACAAAACACGTATAAAGATATCTCTAAAAGTTGTATACTGTTTATGCTTACATCTTTGCGGTCAATCAAACCTGCAACGTTACCTCCTGCAGCCCAGAGGTGCTCCACAACACCAAGTAATCTTCCATTTACTCGCCATTTGGTGCTGCCAAGTGTATCCAGGGCCTACAAAAATTTGTCATTAAAAGAAAAATAGGTTAAGCTTATACACCAAAAGCATACTATCAAAATGAGACTAAAAAAGAAATAGTGTAAAAAAGAATTGTGCCTTTGTACAAGGAAAATTAAAAAGAATGGTACCAAAATAAGATTTTAAGATATAATTAACTGCAAAGTCCAAAGCACCTTTAAATGTAGGAGACTACAAAAATTGAAAGTTAAAAGAAAGTAACAATAGTATTTCATAAAAAAATTGGAACCGCTCATTTGGAATATTCCCATGTTACTTTTATAAAAAGAAAATGTTATCTAAATGTTGTGTGTCAAATGCAGACCATAGTATGTATTATGCCAATTTATAGAATAAAATACAATGGAGAAGAGGACAAAAACAATGATAGCCCTTAGACAATAACCAAGAAAAATACACTTCAAATATTTGGCAGAAAGTTTATCTTTACTTGGAGTAAGGTCATGGAAACATGTGCAACCAAAGACACGAAGAGGAATATAGTAAAGACCTCTAGTTGGATACAAGAGAGAATGTGGAACCTAATTATTAAAGGTAGAGGAAAGCATGCGGTAAATAACAAGTTATGAGAATCGCATCACCCTAGAAGCAAAGATGAACATTGTGGCAAAGAAGTATACAAGCAATTTCAACTGAGTGTCAATTCCTTCTTTCAATGACACCATTCAATTGTGTAATGTGAGAACAAGATGTTTGATGAAGAATACTTTGTACACTCAAAATAGACTGAAACTAGCAAGACATATTTATAAGCATTGTCAATGCATAAAAATTTTAATAGAAGTGCCAAATTGATTTTGAATTTCAATTGACAAACTTTGGAATACAGAAAAATCATCAAAACGATTTTTCACTAAGAATAACCAAGTACATTGGGAAACAGGCAAAGACTCCAAATAAGATAGATCATAGAAAAGGGACTTGTTACCAAATATATGATCAAAGGCATTAGAGTCAAGCATCTAAGGTCCAAGGGAGGAAGACTAAGAAACAAAGGCTACATGATTACTAGATCGAGCAACGGTGGCAAGAGGTTGTCTATGTTTCATGGCTGCCTCGCATTGGAGATACTAATTGTAGGCATCAACAAAAATTAAGACCTCACCAAATGCTCCTGGCGAAACGACTTGAGCAATATTAGTTTTCTTGAGTTGTTATCGGGCCTTTGTATGTCAATTTGCCTCAATATGGCCATACAATTGACAAAAGTTGCAATGACGATGTTGACCACGATAGTCACCATGATTTCCACTTCATCCACCCAGTAGGTAAAGTGGGAGTAAAAGGCAAATGAATTTATTGAAAGTTCAAGAGATTGCCCAAACATGTGAGAAACTGCAAGGCGAATTAATTGTTGACTAACATTGTCATAAGATGGAATAACGGTGTTGGATAATATTTGATTGTAAACAAAATCAAACTCAAGAGGAAGTTCAGCAAGAGAACGAACCATAAAAAAACTTTCCACGATGTTTATCATGTTTGTCGGTGTCATTAGTGAAAGGAATGACTACATCAAAATCAAAAATTAATCGATGGAGCTTACCAAGATAGGTTTGTATATCATTGTTTTCAGCTTTATAGAAACAAGCTTGGAGACAAAGCTGTTAGGCAATGAGCATCATTGGAGTAAACTCTCTTTGGCTTTGTTCCAAACATCATAATAGATAGTAAAAACTTGGTATTGGGCTGCAATTTAACATCAATGGAGAACCAGAGAACACTATGCAAAGCTACCGTCTAGTTTGTTTAGTGATGGGTTTGTATATCTTTGGTCTTTTTGGTGAAGTGGTTGGCATGACCTTGACCCCAGAACCACAACTTAACAGCAGCAGCCCAAGAGCTGTAGTTGTTTATCCTGGCCAGTTTTGCACTACGAATCGGCGAAACAGCGGTAAAAGTCATTGCAGGAGAGATGCGGTACTTTAAAGGGCACTGTTGGAAGTCATGGGAATGAACCCAAAAGGGACACATGGATGTGACTAGGTGTGAGGAAGGAGGCAGAGGGCGTATACAAGCACGTGAAACACACGCTTGGAAGAAGCTGCTTGAGTGGGCATGTGAGACAGTGGAATGGAGTGATGAACAAAGCTTGGTGGCTGCCAAGGGAGGGTGATTCTGGTCGCTAACAGTCACCAAAGGAAAATGACACTAGGTGATGGAGGAAAAGGGCACACAGTGACCGCAGGTACTGTTTACCCAAGAAAAAAAAGAAAACAAAACAAAAACCAGGAGCCTTCTGCAAATCAACAAACCAAAACTACTGGTACCATAATATTAAAAAAATGTTATTGAAATGTGACAAATGCAGGCAACATGGTATGTATTTATATCAATTTAAAAAATGAAAAACAATAAATTCTTACCTGATAATCAGGAATCAATGATTAATTTCCTATAATTTGTAACAATGAATAATTACATTCTAAGATCTTTCATGGTAATGAAAAAGGGTAATAAAAATTTATATAAAGTACCTCAAAAACTTTTCGCAATTGTTTCCTTCCAACATTTTTCATTACATCTTGCTGCTTCTTGGATCCATGAGTGCGCATGATATAAGATGTCAAGAACAAATAGCCACCATTTTCATACCTGGAAAGACTGTTGTCAGAAGCTAGACATGCAATCTTACGAGAGGAGAGAGAAGCACCTAAGAATTTAAGGTTGTAAAGATGATGAAAAATTGCATTTAAAAAGAAATGGCTATAAGTTGTTAAGTTCGCTGTTCAATTCGAATTTGTTATTCTCAATTGAGACCTGATGAAAAGATTAAAAATACACATATTTCTAATGGATTAAACCGTACAAAGATGCATGAATATATAGATACAAGAAGCCAAAAAATAAGGGGGGAATGAAGCAAAATCTATCCTAATTATAAATGTACAACAAATTTCCTATAAACAGGCTAATTGCATATATACAAATCAAATTATATAATCTTAAATACTTCCTATGAAAACATAATATCTAATGTGGACCATCTGTGTTAGATATAAAAGAAGAGGAAGTCAAATGTTTGAAGCAAAAAAGAAAAAGCCATAGAAGTTTTGAAGATAGTTTTTGCTTTTTGTAAGCTACAAACATTGAAGATGGCAAGCTAGCATAGGACCTAGATGATAGTGATTAGAGAGTAAGTCCTAAAATCCTGGAAAACAAGGTTCTATTATACAATTGATTAGAATCTTGAATGTCACGGAAAACATGCTCCTTGGAATGATAGATTACAAAATAATCATATCCAGTTACAAGCAAGAAAATCAGTTACAAAGGTAAAACCATGAACAATGGTAAGCGATGCATAAGGTAAAACATAACTCAGTTAAGTACACATGAGCTCTAAGTTGTAATCGATACAAGCGAGATAATTTTACATAAATTTTTTTTAAGTCAGAATTAACGTGTTCTCTATTGTAATTGATTACATAATCTTAGAATAGTTTCTGGAAAACTGGTATGAACAGTTAGAATAATGTAACCAATTACATCCGTCACAACATGTGTTCTCATAAATAAATATTAGTTCTACCTCACATGATACACAAGCCCATACTTAAAAAGAGAGAGAAATCTCAAAATCATTCAAATACTCTGAAAAAAGCTTGTTTTACACTTAAAAAGAGAGATAGAATGTTTGGAGAGATTATATTGATGTGCATGCTTCTGTAGGTTTAATCCTTCCTATTTTTACTTACAAATTCGTGTAAAGAGTCAGGAGCCAAATTTTGTGTTCCAGCTAAGTGGATTGTGTTCTTGAGATAGGTAGTCACTCAAGGGGTACTATAGATAAGGTGTCTAAGTGATTTGGAGTGGATCAGGTTGTAAGTGTACACATAATATTACTTATTGTGGAATCCTACAATCAAGGATTGATTGTTCAAGACTGATGTAGTTTAAGAGTTGAAAGTGAATCAATATAAAAAGGGTTGTGTGGTCTCTCTTGTCTAATATTTTTCATTTTTTTAATTTTTATTCGATTAACTGGAGATTCGCTTAAATTCTTGAAGAGATCTTTAAAGGTTCCTTGGCTACTCAATTCAAACTTGTAAATCAATTCATTTGAGAAATAAAGGACGTTTTACAAAGTTTTCCCTTTTCAAAAAGATCTAGGGGTAAAAGTTTTTCACGTTTAAAGTACCATCAATTCAAGCCCATTCTTGAAGACATTTATATGCATTTACTGTACACTAGATATAGCAATTCCTGCCTTTTACTAAGCTACCTATATCCCAAGAAAGTACCTCAACCAACCTAGATCTTTTGTTTGAAAAAGATACAGTCGGTATTGTTTCAGTTTGAAAATGACTATATGAACATAAACAACCAAATAAAAATATTGGTTAGAGGAGCACACATAAAAATGGAGTAGTCTACTGCCCTCCAAATCAGGGCAAAATGCTAGACAACTGGACTAAATTTTATAAAACCTTGTAAAGACAATGTACATCCATGGGATTTCCCTGGGCAACAAAACCATTAGGCTGTTCCATTACCTATTCTAAGTTTCCATTAAAGACATTTTTAGATCTAACTGGTACAATTATCAGAGTCACATGGCTTCCATAGAAAGAAAGAAATTAATACAGGTCATTTTAGCCACATGGAGTGTCATTATAATCAAGGGAAAACATTTGGGTATAGATTTTAGCCACCAAATGAGCTTTCATCCTATCAATTACCCTGTCTAGACCAACTTTTACAACATAGACCCAGTGGCATCAATCGGTACAAATTCCAGGAGGAGAATGAATAAGGGTCCACATTTGGCTGGAGCCTAAAATTGTAATCTAATCAATCATAGTCTATTGCCAACCTGGATGAAAAAGTGCAGTAGAGACTTAGGAACAGTGACATAAGAAAGAATGAAGACACAGGTATAGTGCAGAGGAGAAAAATAGTGATAAACTAGGGAAATCATAAATAGAAGAGAAATGGATACCTTTATAAACTGCAATGCAAGGATCAGTTAATAACTCCAGAAAATCCACAGTAGAAGGTTGGGACAAAAGCCAAGTCAACTGAACTCTTGCGGGAGATGTGTCAACAAAGACATGACACAAACGACACTCATGAATTATCAAGAGACAAGGAGTAGGAGTAGAGGTGTCAATTTGGCCCAGCACACAGGGCTTGGCCCTGACCCATGTGGGCTAGGGCCAAAAAAGCCTACATTAAAAAAAAAAACCCCCATCAAAGAAGCCCACAGGACCAAAAATCCTACAAAAGCCCTGTGGGTCAGGGCCAACCCATGGACTTTCATCTTCAACATGAAAAATATATTATTTTTTAAAATAAATTATTATGTGTGGAATAGGCCCAACAACCGAGGAAAGCACGACGATCCGAATAGGCCCAACGACCCGGACCTACCCGACGACCCCAACAAGCACAATGACCCAGATGGGCTCGACGACCCAAGCGGGTTCAACGACCCGAACGGGTCCGACGACCCAAATGCGCCAGACAACCCGATCACGCTCGACGATCTGATTGGGCACGACTATACAGTTGGCCCCGACGATCAGGACAGAACAAACGAACCAGAAGGGCCCGATGACCCAGACAGGCCCGACGATCCAAACAGGCCCGATGACACGAACGGGCCTGACGACCCGGACGGGTCTGACAATCCTAATAGGCCTGATGACCCGGACGGACCCGACAACACAGACTAACCCTACGACTCGGACGAGACCGAGGACCCGTACAGGCCTTACGACCCAGACAAGCCCGACGACCCGGACGGGCCCAATGATCCGGACGGGACCGACGACCCAGCCGAACCCGACGGGTCCAATGATCCGTTTGGATCGTCGGGCCCGTCGGGCCTGTTCGAGTCGTCAAACCTGTCCAGGTCGTCGAGACCGTTCGAGTCGTTGGGCCTGTTTGGGTCATTGGGCCCACTGGTGTCGCAAACCCATCCAAGTCGTCGAGCATGTTCGGGTCGTAAGGACCGTCTGGATCGTCAAGCACGTCCGGGTCTTCGGGTCCGTCCAGGTCATCGGATCCATCCGGGTCGTTGGGTCGGGTCCGTCTAGATCGTCGAGCACGAACAGGTCATCGTGTCTGTTCGGGACATCGGGTCCATCCGGGTCGTCGGGCCCATCCGTGTAGCTGACTCGTCTGGGTTGTCGAGCATGTTCGGGTCGTCGAGCACATCTGGGTCGTCGGTCTCGTCCTTGTCGTCGATCACGTCCAGGTCGTCGGGCCCGTCTGGGTGGTCATGTCAGTCCTGGTCGTCGAGCCTATCTGGATCGTCAGGCCCGTCCGGGTCATCAAGTCTATCTGGATCGTCGAGGTTGTCTGGCCTGTTCAGGTCATCAGGCCCATCCTGGTCGTCAGGCCATTTGGATCGTTGGGCCCATTTGGGTCGTCGGACCCGTCCAGATCAACAGCCTGTCCAAACCGTCGGGCTCGTCCGGGTAGTCGGTTTCGTCTAGGTTATCGGGCTCGTCCTGGTCTTCGAGCACGTCCAGGTCGTCGAGCCTATTCGGGTCGTCGGTCCCGTCCGAGTTGTCGGGCAAGTTCGGGTCGTCGTGCCTGTTCAGGTCATCGGGCCCGTCCCGTTCGTCGAGCCCGTCTGATCGTTGGGCCTATTCAGGTCGTCGTACCTGTCTGGATTGTCGAGCCCGTCCAGATCATTTGTCTTGTCCAAACCGTTAGGCCCGTCCAGGTAGTCGATCTCGTCCGGGTGATTGTACATGTTTGGCTCGTCGGGACTGTTTGGGTCTTCAGACTCGTCCGGGTCGCTCAACTTGATCTTTGACTCTGGCTTAATGTCATTTGGGGGGCCTAACCCACCTTAGCCCTAGCCCTAACTCACTAGAGAGGGGCTTTGGGGGCTGAGGCTTTTTTTTGGCCCCCTCATTTGAGGGCCCCCTAAAAGGTAGCTTTATGAAGAGTGGGCCAGGGCTAGCTCATGGGTTAGGGGCCAAATTGACACCTCTAAGTAGGAGGCCTTTATGAATATAATGGAGTTGACCTATCCAAGACAAAAGTAGATGGACAATTGAAGTGAGACAAATAATAAGTAGTGCTTGAGAAGCAGAAAAGGAATACCTTCAAAGGAATTGATATTTTCTAACATGAAAAAATGATGCGCAGAAGGACACTGACATTGATACCTCTTCTAAACTCTAGAATAGCCAAGGAAAACATGCTTCACAACACAAGCAAAATAGTTTGTCAAGTCTTAGACTAAGATCAAGAACAGAGCAAGTGGAGCCAAAATCATGAGGAGGAATATAAACCAGGGATTCATCAGGAAACAATACAGAATGATGCACCTTGTCTTGATTAGGGGAAATAACATTTTGCTTATTAAAAAATGAAATAAGGACAATATTGCCCAAAACTTCAAAGGCGAAATAGTAATCATAAGTAGAGTACATGCAATTTCCATAATATAACTGTTTATATTAATAATACCATTTTACTGAGGTGACAGGGACACAAGTATTAATCCACTATTGACCATACAAGAAATACAAGGAGCTGAAGATTTTTTTTTGCATTATCACTACGTAGAATATAAAGAGAACAATCAAACCGATTTAGAATTATTTTAAAGAAATTTTTAATTATACCATATAATTGTGATAAAAATCCACATACAAATGGAAAAGTCACCAATAATGGTTACAAAAAACCTGTCTTAAAACAAGTGACAGAACCTTGACATCGTACATTAGAGTGAATAACAGCAAAAGGAGCATAGTTTGTGACTAGACACTGCAAGGATAACAAGAACAGACATGTTTTTCTAGCTGACAAGATAGTACTACAAATAAGATTGATGAGGAATCCTTTTCTTTAAATTTTTTAGACTGACTCAACCAACAACAAAGAAGATTAGGAGACCTTGTACTGGTGCATCCAACTGATGATGAAGACTGGAGGTAATAAATCCCACGTGATTCATATTATGTACCAATTGTCGACTTATATGCCTATTCCATATAAAAATAGAATCAGAAGTGAAGGCTATATAATAATTTTGACTACGAGTTGGAGGACTAGCAGAAATCAAATTAAAAATGTAACTAGAGACAAGAACATAATCAGGAGATAAAGATAGAAGAGTGAATGACCAATGTCACTAGCTTTAGCTTTTGACAACCTACAAAGTAATATGATGAGGAGTTTTAAGTTGGGATGATTTAGAGTTAAGAAAAGGATTACCAAGTACAAGATTAGAAGCACAAGAATCCATAATCAAATGGTCAAGAAACGAGGATTGAGAGAGACAGCACAGAATTACAAGTATGAGAAACTGTGGCTAAGGATGATGCCCTGAAGTGCAAGAACTCCATGTACTCATCATTGGAAACATATTATGTTGTGTTCTTAGGCTCAACGTCCACCTCTCTCCAGCTTTGAGAAGGGTTTAAACATGGCACAATAACTCAAGCCAAGTCTCATTAAATCTAACCAATCAGATATTTCAACACGAAATACTAGTATGAGCCATTCCATGTGCCATACCCTTTCCACTTTTTTGGAGGTACTAGCATTGGCATGTAAGGCATTAACATATGCTTAACCTGCACAAAACAAATGCATAGATTAATAAATAAATAAATAAAAAAAAAAACAGATTAAAATACAGTATGCTCATGAGCTGTCCTCTTCTTTTTGAAAGAATAACCCCTTACTAACATGCTTAAAAGAAAATAGATTTACAAATAACACACAGAAGAACATGTTAGAAGTAATGTAAATGTTCAATGATTTCACGAAAAAAAAAAAAAACAAACTTCATGCTTTTATCTAGGAGTAACAGGAAAAGATAAAGTCCTTTAAAGCACAAAAATCTTCACCATGAAGTTTACACAATGCAATAAGAATCCAGGTGTTAAGGCCCTTCTGTACCTCCATCTGAATACAAAGTTCTCTAGGCTAATAACAAGTTCAAAAACTAATGTACAGCAGGATAGTGAAATATTGTTATACACAATTATTAATTTGCTTTGCTTTCATGCTCAGTAAAATGAAAACCTTTACAGCTCAGTAGGACAAATTCATCTTCAAGTTATTGTTAAAACAGATCAGGAGGGTGGGGGATAGATCTCTCAACTTACAGATTTATCCATCCCAGCAAGGATTAAGGGATCACATTCTATAACACCATAATTCTTCAAAATCTTTTGCCTACAAATATCAAACAGATATTCAAAATATAACAATAAAAACACACGGATAAAGCTATTTTCATCAAATCATTAAACTATCTTTAGAGATATTTTGTTGTTCACACTTTAAAAGATCTATCATTGACATACACGTGAAATATGAGTCCCTCTTCAAAATATGAGATTTTTATCCTCTCATTTTCCTTAAGTAAAGAAACAATCCTACTCTATCACAATACCTTATAGTTTCTGCTTGTCAGTGAGAATCCTAAACTAATAATTATTGATTAAAAGCAGCACAATATTCAAAAAAGCAGCCAATCGCTACTTTCTCTGATCTGATAGAGTATTTAGTTACTAAGGATTAAACTGTTAAACCAATCATTGTATTGATTTAATTTCTCTAGAAAAGGGTGAAGCCTCACTCTGGATTCCTTGATATAACTTTAAATCTATGCCTGAATGCTGGTCGAATATCAGGTGGAGTGTCAGCAGACTGATTAATTGGAGAGTGTACAAATGCTGTTTGAATTAATAAATCTATTAATCGACATCCCAGCTGCAGAGATTCATAGAGTTCACATTAGTTCCAATTAAAACAATAAAGTCAAAGATAATTACACTCAAACATTAAAACGAACCTTAGCTTGGGTATCACGCCCCCAAGGGCCACATTCTTCCTCTTTCAATAGCATCTGAACCTGTTTAAGTCTTCTTCTTTTAATCAAACCATTTACATGTTTCCTTAATTTTTGTGTATCATTATCCGTACAGTCTTCACGGTCAGCCTCTGTTTTCTTACTCTTGCGAGTTCTAGTCTTTTCCAGGAAGTTATGAATCCTAACCTAAAGTTCAACCAATAAGATAACCAAAACAAATATGTAATTTATAACCGAAGTGAACAAGTAGAAAGAGTGCAATTATCTCACATTGCTATTAATGCTATATTACAGCAACAACAACCAATAAAAGTGGCATGAGCACAGAAGGAAACTTCAATGACACAAAACTCCCACTAGTACCTTCCCTCCCCCAACAGTAAAATTGGATGTGAGAATTCCTTGACAAAGAGCTCCCTGGACTAGGTACAATCCAAAAGTAGTAATTAAAGGATTGAACCTCAATCACTATCACATATTACTAATAGCATGTTGGGATTTCTGGTGGGAAGCTTCTAAAAAGCAAAGAGATACACACACATGCTTTCCTTTAGCAAAAGTACTTAGAGCGGCAACCCAAACAAAGGGTAAAGTGTTGGATCATCAGAACAACTCATTTCACTTTTATTCCCAATGCCAGAAACTTCAAGTGAAAACAGTAACAAAAAAGTCACAAAACACGCAATCAGAGACTAAGGGTCCAGACAACTTTACTGGAAACTTCAGTGCACGGTACCATACAAAATGCAACAGAAAAACCACTGATTAACTACTAAGATATTGCAACAGGTTGTAAACGTGCCAATTGGCCATTTGGAAGTCCCTCGCCACATATCATTTCACTATTCTATGTCCTAACCGGAGGCAAGTAGTCATAAAGTTTGGCACCCATGATGAAGTAAAACTCACCCATTTCCCCATTTTCAATTTAAAAACGATACAAGCAATAGCAATAATATAACAACAACAAAGCCTTATTATCTCACTAGGTGATAAAAAAAAATCAACACACTAAAATAAACCCAAATAAATTAAATTTTAATGTTAAAGCAAAACTCGTTAGGGTCCCCTAAAACTTACACGCGGACCACAAAACCAGCAGAAACAAAGGTCCTGTTCGGGGTGGTGGTGAGCTTTTTTGACTTAGATACAATGTTCAAAGCCAAAACATGTTCTGCAAAAATGGGGTTGAAATGATTTTAATTTTGAATGTTTATTTAAAGATATAAGAAGTCTTCTCAAATACTATTACTTGAAAAACAACTTCTAACAGCTTATAGTAGTACACTTAATATCCTACTAACAACACTATCTATAATCTATAATCTATAACAAGATTCTTCCTTTAACTGTACACATTTTATACTTTTATTCTAACGTTAAATATACTTTAAAAATAAAAAATAAAAAATAAAAAAGGAGAAAAGAAGAAGAATGGAAATCAACTATCTAAATGTTAAAAGTAACTCCTCACACTTCAACATCACAAACGCATAATAAATCATCACAACATCACAACACATTACACATTTCATATTTCTATCGTACCTTTAGTTATATTTTAAAATTAAAAATAAACAGAAACAAACTATTAATGCTAAAAGTAACTCACACACTTCAACAGTAGAAAACATTAAAAATCACACATATATTTTATAATCACCCACTATTTTGTATTCTTTTTTATATAACAACCCTTATTAATATTTTTTTTCTTATAACATATAGATTGTCTGTTTGATATTAATAGCCATAAAATTCATTTTAAAATCTTGCCAATTGTTATGATAAAGTCCATTAAAATATTAACTACCAAGTATTGATTATAACAGTCATTCAAAACAATTCTTACAAAACAGTTGCATTTTTACATAAAATCCTAAAAAAAAAAATGCCAAAATAGTCTTTTAAAAATTCAAATCTCAATCCAACACACTCTTTACCGCTTTCTTGGCCAGAAATAACACCTCCCTTCAATTGATAAACCAATAAAGAGGAAGTTGTCATATGATGTACCTCCTGTTCCACAGCCATACCAATCTGAACAGCAGCATCCACAAGGAGAACACAACCAGCATGATGATACTCCATACTCACCAAAGCCATCAGCTTGTGCATGACAATTACAGCCAATTTTGCCGCAGGCAATGAATCAATGTGGGGTGCAAATGCCGCTTTGTGCTTCTTCGTCCTTTTTGACTTCTGCTCTGCCTCTATGGCCTCTTTGAGAGGGTCAAACCACCCCAAAAATAGAGCCTTTACGTGAGGCAAATTGGGAATCAGATTCTTCTCACGCATTTGTCTCTCTATCTCTCTGTACTCCTCCACCATATTCTCCAACGCTTCGGTCTCCATTTGAATCTGCCTCCTCCTCAGCAAATTGTGCTTCTCCTCCTCAATATCCTTCATCAACAAGTCGTTCAAAATCCAAGGTGAGTCTTGGATGAATACCCTCTGGGGTGGGTCAGGGGACTCGGTTTGATAAACCCCATTAACTGGTTCGTGACAATTTTCGAGTTCTTGGACGAAATTGTGGTTGAATGAATCAAAGAGAATATGAAATTGAGATCTTGAGGGTTTGATTGTTACTGGAATAAAAGAGGAAGGAAAAAAGGGGTTAAGTGATTGAGATTTTGTTGGTGGGGTTCCCCTGTGAGGGAGAGGGGTGGGAAAGAAAGTTGCAAACCCCATTGAAGCCAATGTCTGAATAGTGCAGACAATGTTACAAGAATGGCAAGAACATCAAACCTTTCTTAAACCCTTCCCTGATCTTATTACTTTTAGTGTGTTCTATTTTTTTTTTTTTTTTCCTTTTTTTAGTTTTTTTTTTTTTTTTTTTTTAATTTTTTTTAATTAACTTTTTTTTTTTTTTTTTTTTAAAAGGTTTTTTTTTTTTCTCTTCGTTAAGTTGGAGTTAACACAGTGTCCGTACAGGACACGTGTCAAGCCATGAAATTTTTATTTTTTTTCTAATTTTTTCTCAAAAAATTAATTTTTTTTCTCAAAAAATTATTTTTTTTTCAAAAAATTTTAAAAACTGCCACGTGTCAGTTTATCATCGTGCCACGTGGCAGCTTACAAGCATGACACGTGACAGTATAATAGTTGTTTTCAATTTAGTATCTCAATTTAAATTTTTGGTTCAATTTAGTACCCAAATTTTTTAAAATGATCCAATTTTGTCCTTTCCTATTTTAGACCAAATTAGTAAATAAACTTAATTATAATTTATATAAACATGTTAAAATAATTGTTTTGAATTTATACATCAGATCACTACACCTAAATATTCAAATTATTTTATTTTTTACAAGTGTAAAAAATTTCATGTATAAAAAATTACAAAGGTTAAAATGAAAAAAATAAAATAATTTAAGTATTTAGGTGA
>Ga0214544_1000536_pt1 | contig 70377 bp, 66 predicted proteins | sample CNSS3metaG_FD_160074 | JGI IMG/M metagenome (GOLD analysis project Ga0214544, IMG submission 160074) | Root nodule microbial communities from cowpea collected in UCLA plant growth center, Los Angeles, California, USA - CNSS3 | ecosystem: Host-associated > Plants > Roots > Nodule | place: USA... | reverse complement strand
AATAGAAAACAAAATCAGAAAAGGGGGAAAATAAATTTTCTCCCCACACCCCCACACTTTATCCATGCATTGTCCTCAATGTATTCAATATATAATGCAAAGAAAAAGTATGAAGTGTACTTACCTCCTCAAGGCGGAAGGTGTGCGGGAGAAGTCAAGTTCATCCCATCCATCGTCTTTTTCACCATATCTTGATTTTCATTAAAAATTTGAAGACGATGCCCATTAACTTTAAAAGTTCTTTTTGAGGATTCTTCCTTGATCTCCACTGCTCCATAATGGAAGACTTTTGTAACAATGAATGGTCCTTCCCAAGTGGAGCGCAGCTTACCACTCATGAGACCAAGCTTGGATTTGTATAGTAACACCTTCTGGCCTACCTTGAAATCCTTTCTAGCCACAAGCTTTTGGTCATGGAACTTTTTAGTTTTCTCTTTGTAGAACTTTGAGTTTTCATAGGCTGCAAGCCTAAGCTCCTCTAGTTCTTGCAACTAAAGTTTTCACTATTTCCCTGCTTCTTCCAAATCCATGTTGCAGGCTTTCACGACCCAATAGGCTCGATGTTCAATCTCCACAGGTAGATGACAAGCCTTTCCAAAAACCACCCTAAAAGGCGACATACCTATAGGTGTTTTGTAGGCTGTCCTGTGTGCCCAAAGTACATCATCCAATCTTGTGGCCTAATCCTTTCGACTAGGCTTCACCACTTTCTCTAGTATCTTTTTAATCTCCCTGTTAGGGATCTCTGCTTGCCCATTAGTTTGGGGGTGATATGGTGTAGCAATGCGATGCGTCACCCCATATTTCTTCAACATGTTCTCAAGTAGCTTATTACAAAAATGAGTCCCTTGGTCACTGATGATGGCTCGTGGTATTCCAAACCTATAGAAAATGTTAGACCTGACAAAACTCATGACAACTCGAGAATCATTAGTCCTTGTAGTTATGGCTTTCACCCATTTGGAGACATAGTCTACAACAAGAAAAATATACGTAAACCCAAAAGAAGGAGGAAAAGGACCCATAAAATCAATACCCCAAATATCAAATACCTCACAATATAGCATGGGTTGTTGAGGCATTTCATCCCTTATTGAAATAGATCTGACTACCCTTTGACATTGCTCATAATTTTCATACACCCTCTGTGCATCTTTAAAGATATTAGGCCAATATAATCCACAATCCAACACTTTCACACCTATTCTTTGTGTCCCATAATGTCCACCAAAAGGAGATGAATGACAGAACTCAAGCACATAAGGTATCTCGATATCTGGAACACACCTCCTTATGACTTGGTCACTACCAATGCGCCATAAGATTGGGTCTTCCCAGATATAGTACTTTGCCTCACTTTTTAGCTTGGTTCTTTCATACTTGGAGAAGGAAGGAGGAATAGCAGAAACAACCAAATAGTTAACAATGTCAGCAAACCAAGGTTCAGAAAACATATCTTTCACAGCAGTCAATGCTAAGAGGACTTCATCAGGAAAGTCATCTTGAATAGGAATGTTATCTCTTCTATTTTCAATCCTGCTAAGATGGTCAACTACTAAGTTATGTGCTCCACTTCTGTCTTGAATCTCAATGCCCAATTCTTGGAGCAGTAACATCCATTTAATCAATTGGTGATGCGCAACACTGTCATGGCGCCCCACTGTAACACCAGAACCGCCAAGCGATGGCATGGATTCAGTGGGGTCCTGGACTTGGTGGCGCCAGGCGGAAGGATAGGTTCCGCCAAGCAGCGGTGACGTTAACAGTGACTCTTGGAGCAGCGTCCACTTAGCGATAGCCGGGCGGTAGTTTCAGATTTTATGGTTTTTAGGCGCTTGGCGCCTGACGGTACATGTCCCCCGCCAGGCAGTCTGGAAGCGGATGGCGCCTAGCGATACGTGTCCACCGCTAAGTGATTTGGCTACTGTAAGTCCTAAGTATTGGACTTTGTAGGGTGATCTACAAGGCTTTTAGTGATGCCTCAAAGGTAAGATTGCTGGGTTCCTTGACTTGAGCTCGGAACATATCCCTTGAGTTGAGCTCGGTATAGGGGTTAAGCACGTACATTCCTTGAGTTGAGCTCGGAATGGCATCCCTCGAGTTGAGCTCAGGATGGCGGATGAACACGAGGAACCCTTGAGTTGAGCTCGGGTTGGCGAGTGTTGCCGGTGCGAGTGTGCTGGTTGTGGCCATTACGGATGGGTCCAGATAGATTGCCTCCTCAGTTGTTGGCTGACGAGTTTGGTAGTCTTGGGACATTACGAACTATGTTCGTAATTGGAAACTCCACCTAGCGTTACGGTGTATGATCCGTGGCATTGGTTCTCGCACGTGCTCTGTTGGTTGTGGCTGATAGGTTTGGCAGCAAATTACCTTGGGGTAATCACTAGAAGAGGTAGAACACGAATGGTCTGGTTGTGGCCAGACGTTAGAGAATTGAGTAAGAGATGGTATCTTGGTTCTTTATAGAGTTTACAGTTGTATAATTGGTTATTTGATTATTGTTATGATGTATGTTGTTTTCATAAGCTCACCCTATCTGCTTGTGTTTGGCGATGATCGTGTACGCGGTAGACGTGAGCAGAGAATGTTGATGCAGGTGGAGCCGGTGAGGCTTAGTCACGGAGCGTGGGAAAAGCTTGGGAGTTTTATATATTTTTGTATTATTCCGAGTTGAACTATTTTATAAACTTTTATGAGAGGTTTTATGTTGTTGTTTCAGTTTTATTGACTATGGATTTTGCTTTTATCCTTGGAGGTTAATAAAATTTAAATTTCCCTCGTTTTTGGGAAATGAGGTTTATTCCTAAATGTGGCAACTTTATGTTTTTAATTATTTTATTTATTTAAATCCGTAATATCCTGATAGGATGTTACATTTGGTATCAGAACTTTGATTTCAAAATGATTTTTGGGGCTAAGGGAATTGCGTGACTAAGTGATTGTGTGTTTTATGTTGATTTAATTGTTAAATGTGAAATTCTGATTTAAGCTGTGTAATTTAACCAACTTTAAAAATGTGGCATGCTCAGGCCATGGCTAACAAGAGGAGGAGAAACACTGCTGGAGCTGACGAGATCACTCAGGCGATTCATCGCATCCTATTGCAGCTCAGCCTAGAGCCATGGTGGCACCTGTGCGCCCTGTGACGATGGAAGATTTCATGAGGCATAAGCCCTCAAAGTTCTCTGGAAAATCCACCCCTGACGAGACAGACGCATGGCTGAGAGAGTGCGAGAAGGTCTACAGGGTGATAGACTGCACTGATGCACAAAAGCTGTCATTTGTCATTTTTCTTCTAGTAGTAGATGCAGAGTATTGGTGGGTGGGCATGCAGCAGTTGATGCAGACTCGTGCCGAGGAGATCACCTGAACTTCCTTCAGGACTAGATTCCTGGAGAAGTACTTTCCAGACTTAGCGAAACACGAGAGGGAAGCTGAATTCCTCACTTTCCAGTCGGGGAACCTGATTGTGCAGGCATACACAAATAGGTTTGAGTATCTGGCTCGATTTTATTCACCTGCAGTCACTGAGGAGTGAAGGTGCAGGAAGTATGAGGGCGAGCTGAAACATGAGCTGCGCCAGTTTATAGTACCACTCCTCATCAGGGAGTTTTTGATCTTGGTGGAGTAGGCCAAGGCGATGGAGCAACTAGAGACGGGACCCAGCAGTGGGACTCGACCACAGAGGACCACGACCGACCCCCGTCAGTAGAAGAAACCATACACCAGACCATCACCTTCTTCCAGAAAACTACAGTGTTTCAACTATGGTGGTGAGCACTTGAGGAAGGACTGTCCAAAACCCTCTTGCAGCACTGGAGGCAACAGTAGCACTAACAAGTGCTACGTGTGTGATCAGACAGGACACTATGCTAGACACTATCCTAACAAGAAACCAGCTGGAGGTGCACCAGCTAGGAAACCAGTGGGAGATAGGCCCCGAGCACTAGGGCGTGTATTTGCATTGACGACTACAGAGGCGACTCAGTCAGGTAACCTGGTACAGGATACTTGTTTGTTGTTTGGTAACCGTGTGGTAGTGCTTTATGATTCAGGAGCTACCCATTCATTCGTATCTAATGAATGTGTGAGGAGGCTCGGGCTTGTGATACGGGAGCTGGGGTGCGAATTAATAGTCGCCACACCAGCGTCAAACGAGGTGTCCACTAGTTTTGTGTGCGTGGGATGCCCTATGGAGGTGGTGGGTCGCAGATTCAAGGTGAATTTGATTTGCTTGCCCATGGAGGGTCTGGATGTCATTATGGGTATGGACTGGTTGTCGAGCAACCATGTGGTGATTGATTGCGGACGACGCATGGTGGTATTCCCTGAGATAGTAGGGTTGGAGCTCTTCTCTTCTAATCAGGCTGTGAAGGAAATTGAGGATGGAGCCACATGTTTCATGATTATGGCTCATGCAGAGAAGTTGAGTACTGCAGAGAGAATCAGTAGAATTCATGTGATGGAGAAGTATGCAGACATCTTCCCGGATGAAATTCCGGAGTTGCCACTGAGTCGGGATGTGGATTTCACCATTGATCTCATCCCTGGAGCTGGTCCAGTATCCATGACACCCTATCGGATGGCACCAGCTGAGTTATTTGAACTGAAGAAGTAGATTGAAGATCTACTTGAGAAAAAGTTTATACGTCCAAGTGCATCGCCTTGGGGTGCGCCTCTATTGCTCGTGAGAAGAAAAATGGCAGTTCCAGATTGTGTGTCGACTACCGGCAGTTAAATAAGCTAACTATAAAGAATAAGTATCGACTGCCGAGGATTGATGATCTGTTGGATCAATTGAGGGGAGCTGCGATGTTCTCGAAAATAGACTTGCGGTCTGGGTACCATTAGATCCTAGTCAGGCCGGATGATGTGCAAAAGACAACTTTTAGGTCGCGCTATGGCCACTACGAGTATGTGGTGATGCCGTTTGGGGTGACTAATGCGCCGACCATATTCGTGGACTATATGAATCAGATCTTCCAGCCATATTTGGATCAGTTTGTGGTAGTTTTTCTTGATGATATTCTGATCTATTCCGAGAGTAGAGAAGAACACGCAGAACATCTGAGAGTGGTTTTGGGGATTCTCAGAGAGCACCAGCTGTATGGGAAGTTGTCAAAATACGAGTTCTGGCTGGAGGAGGTACAATTCCGGGTCATGTGATTTCAGCCCAAGGGATTGCAGTGGATCTGGCCAAAATCGAGATAGTGGTGAAGTGGGAGAGGCCACAAATAGTCACTAAAGTGCGGAGTTTTCTGGGGTTAGCGGGGTATTACAGGCGCTTTGTGGAGGGTTTCTCCATGATGGTGAGCCCATTGACACAGCTCACCAAGAAGGATCATCCTTTCTCGTGGATCGATGATTGTGAGGCTTGCTTTGAGGATATGAAGAGAAGGTTGACTACTGCACCAGTGTTGGCGATTCCTGATACTACTAAAATGTTTGAAGTATATTGTGATGCCTCCTATCAGGGATTGGGTTGTGTACTGATGTAGGATAAACGACCTGTGACATATGCATCGAGACAGCTGAAGGTGCATGAGAAAAATTATCCGACTCATGATTTGGAGTTGGCTGTAGTGGTTTTTGCACTCAAGACCTGGCGACATTACTTGTATGGGGCCCAGTTCCAGGTATTCAGGGATCATAAAAGTCTGAAATACTTGTTTGATCAAAAGGAGCTGAATATGAGGCAGAGTCGCTGGATGGAGTACCTGAAAGACTACGAATTTGAGCTTTTGTATCATCTTGGTAAAGCCAATGTCGTTGCCGATGCTTTGAGCAGGAAGAAAGTCCATGTGGCAACTATGATGATTAGAGAGCTGGAGTTGCTAGAATAGTTACGAGACATGAACCTGGGACTGGATATGGGTGAAGGTCAGATACGATGCAGTATGCTGAGAATCACCAACGAGTTTCTAGATAAGGTTCGGGTTGAACAGGGTAATGATCAAGAACTGCAGTAGATCATTAGTGAGTTGGGTACTGAGAAAAGGAAGGACTTCAGAATGAGCAGGGACGGTATTCTACGCTTCAGAGAGAGGGTGTGTGTTCCCAGTAGTAGAGTTTTAAGGAAGATGCTCTTAGATGAGGGGCATAAGAGTCGTCTTAGCATACACCCAGGTATGACTAAGATGTATAAAGATTTAACAGCTACTTTCTAGTGGACGGGCATGAAGACAAATGTTGTTGATTACGTCGCTTCCTGCTTGGTGTGTCAGAAAGAGAAGATTGAACACCAAAGGCTGGGTGGAATGTTGGAGCCTCTGGATATTCCTCAATGGAAATGGGACAGCATTTCCATGGACTTCGTCACCCATTTACTGAGGTCGGTGAGGGGACATGACTCTATTTGGGTGATTGTAGACCGGTTGACGAAGTGTGCACATTTCTTGCCCATAAATCAGAAGATGTCCTTAGATAAGCTGGCCGAATTATATGTCAAAGAGGTGGTCCGACTACATGGTGTGCCTGCCAGTATTGTATCTGATAGAGACCCAAGGTTCACATCGAGGTTTTGGCAGTCTTTGCAGAAGGCCTTGGGTACTCAGTTGAGAATGAGTTCGGCGTACCACCCTCGGACCGATGGACAGTCTGAGAGGACTATAGTCGTTGGAGGATTTGCTGAGGACGTGTGTGTTAGATCATCTGGGCACCTGGAGTAATATGCTGCCATTTGTGGAGTTCACGTATAATAATAGTTATCACTCCAGCATCGGGATGGCACCTTATGAGGCATTGTACGGTAGGAGATGCCGAACACTCGTGTGCTGGCAGCAGGACGGAGAGTCAGCAAACCACCGAGAAGGTGAAGATGATACATGATCGCATGAAGGCCAGTTAGAGTCGGTAGAAATCTTATGCAGATAAGAGAAAGAGGCCGCTTGAGTTTGAGGCGGGTGACAATGTATTTCTTCGTGTGACCCCCACAGCTTGCATTGGGAGAGCTCTTAGATCGAGGAAGTTGACTCCTCGATTCATCGACCCATACCAGATCACGAGGAGAATTGGACCTGTTGCATATGAGATTGCTTTGCCACCACACTTGGCAAACTTACATAATGTTTTCCATGTGTCACAGTTGAGGAAATACATAGCAGATCCTACGCACATTCTGGAGGAGGATGATGTGCAGATACGAGAGGACTTGACTGTTGGTGCCGGACCAGTGAGAATCTTGGATTCTCAAGTAAAGCAACTCAGAGAAAAGGAGATCAAAACAGTGAAGGTGCTATGGGATGAGGCAGCTCAGGAAATGACATGGGAGATGGAAGATATCATGAGGCGGTCTTATCCTCATCTTTTCTCTAGTAAGTTCTCTTTTTCGAGGACGAAAACTTTTAAAGGTGGGGGTAATGTAAAACCCGTGAAATTTAATTAATTAAATAAATAATTAATTAATAAATGCGCGTGGGAGAATTAATTATGACATTAAATTATGAGTGGAATGACGTGGAAAAGTAATAGCTTAAGTGGTTGAAAGTACTTTGATTGTGTGAGAGGACTTGGGTTTGAGTCCTATATATGACATTTTGTATTATTGTTCGTTTTTATTTTAAATATATAATAATCATGTTGTGAGATAATATGATAATTGAATTATGATTGTTAACATGAAATCTGAATTGGTTAAGTGGTTTGATATTGATTTGGCAATTGCATGGTTATGGGTTCAAGCCTTGGAGAACTTACATTAAACTTTAATTTTTGATATTTTTGGCTTTGGCTTGAATATGAAGAGTTGAGGAACTTCCTAGTGGAATGGCAGTATAAGGGTGGCTGTGAAACATCCCATAAAGAGACAATGAATGGGAATTAACCACCATTAAGTGGCAATTTTCGTTTTAGGTTAATAACCTAGTTTTAGGCACACTTTAAAAGGGAAAAAGTGAGTAAATAGCAAAGGTTTGGCAAGCTGAAAATACACCAGAGAGAGAGCACGAAATTTTGGAATTCTGTGAGTTTGGAGTGAGACTTGAGGGGCTGAATAGAGAGGAGCCAAGGAGGGTTGGTGTTCAAAGGAGAACTTCTCAATTTTCAAGTTTAAGCTAAAGGATCCAGGTTAGGGGAGCTGGAACCTCGTAATTATGTTTTATTGTATAATTGCATGAATTGTATGATGATTATATGTATTAGAATTGTTTGAATTGTGTGAGAATGTTCGGTTCTGGAATTTTTCCAGAAACCGCCTGGCGGGTCGTGACTGACCGCCAGGCGACTCATATCTTTTGTGTGCGTTCCTGGTTCTAGATGAAGAACCGCCTGGCGGTACACTCCCAACCGCCAGGCGACGCGTGACTAGTGCCTCAGTTTCTGCAATTTTGTTTGGACTGCCTGGCGGTGATGAATTTCCGCCAGGCGACACGAACCAATTTAGCTTGATTTTCATGATTTGGGACGTTGGGGAGGTTTTGGTCATGGAAAAAGAATGGTTATTCATTAAAGGGTCGTCTGTTGGTTGAATTGGCGTCGAATTTCATTGTATGAGTAGCTTACGTGAATGAAACAGTGTTTTGAATGAGTTTAGTGGAGAATTCTGATACTCATCGAATTAGGGTTATTCTTGTAAGGGAAAACGTTGAGTGGAATAATTGAGAGAATGATATAGGAACGAAATTCGCAATCAATGGAGTTGATGAATTATGGGAAAATCGGAAGTTTGGTGCAAGATCTAAAGTTCGCATAACTTAGAAAATAGGGGAGTTCCTGGAGGATGCAGGAACCACCTGGCGGTTCGTAGGTGGCCGCCAGGCGCCGTATCAGAGGAGTAAGACCGAGTGTGTTGGTGGCGTGGGGAAGTTAGGTGTGGGCAGATGTATATCACATAGTGATGGAAGTTGAGTGGAAGTGGTCTAAAACCGGGAATAGTGGTTAAAAGATTATACAGTCTAGTATGTGGCATAAAAATGATGAGGATTTAAGATATTGGAAATGATATTGATGGCTGGACAGCTAATAATACAATATAAGGAACAAAATGGTATAGGGTTAGTGAGATGTGTGTTAGATACTCCAGTGCAGGTCTATGTGCAAGCCATTGAGTAAATTTGGGTGGTTAGATGTGGAATAGATTAAGATATTGAGATATAGAGGATTTTATGAAAAACACTTCCATATGAGTATCCTTGTATCTGGACTGTGAAGCGAATCTTATAACCGTAGTAAATTGACTTGGCATAAACTCAAGGTAAGTCATGCAGACATAATAAGAAGGTAAAAATAAGAAAGCTTGAATTCGAAATTGTGTGGGTAGTGGTAGTATAGGGATTTCTACTCGATAAAGCAATGATGCTTAGGCTTCACGATTGTTGGTGACCATAAAAGTTATAGGATACTAGAAACCTAATCCAAGGGAGCTGATGTGGGAAGTGATTCCAGGTTGGAGCAAAAACTGGTGATACGCAACACTGTCATAGCGCCCGGCTGTGACACCAGAACCGCCAAGCGATGGCATGGATTCAGTGGGGTCCTGGACTTGGTGGCGCCTAACGAAAGGATAGGTTCCGCCAGGCGGCGGCGACGTAAATAGTGACTCTTGGAGCAGCGTCCGCTTAGCGGTAGGGATGGTCCGTCGGGCGGTAGTTACAGATTTTATGGTTTTTAGGCGCTTGGCGCCTGACAGTACGTGTCCCCCGCCAGGCGGTCTGGAAGCGGATGGCGCCTAGCAGTACGTGTCCCCCGCTAGGCGATTTGGCTACTGTAAGTCCTAAGTATTGGACTTTGTAGGGTGATCTACAAGGCTTTTAGTGATGCCTCAAAGGTAAGATTGCTGGGTTCATTTAGTTGAGCTCGGAACGTATCCCTTGAGTTGAGCTCGGGATAGAGGTTAAGCACGTACATTCCTCGAGTTGAGCTCGGAATGGAATCCCTCGAGTTGAGCTCAAGATGGCGGATGAACACGAGGAACCCTTGAGTTGAGCTCAGGTTGGCGAGTGTTGCCGGTGCAAGTGTGCTGGTTGTGGCCAGTACGGATGGGTCCAGATAGATTGCCCTCCTCAGTTGTTGGCTAACGAGTTTGGTAGTCTTGGGACATTACGGACTATGTTCGTAATTGGGAACTCCACCTGGCGTTACGGTGTATGATTCGTGGCATTGGTTCCAGCACGTGCTCTGTCGGTTCTGGCCGATAGGTTTGGCAGCAAATTACCATGGGGTAATCACTAGAAGAGGTACAACACGAATGGTCTGGTTGTGGCCAGACGTTAGAGAATTGAGTAAGAGATGGTGTCTTGGTTCTTTATAGAGTTTACAGCTGTATAATTGGTTATTTGATTATTGTTATGATGTATGTTGTTTTCATAAGCTCACCCTATCTGCTTGTGTTTGGCGATGATCGTGTACGTGGTACACGTGAGCAGAGAATGTTGATGCAGATGGAGCCGGTGAGGCTTAGTCACGGAGCGTGGGAAAAGCTTGGGAGTTTTATATATTTTTGTATTATTCCGAGTTAAACTATTTTGTAAACTTTTGTGAGAGGTTTTATTTTGTTGTTTCAGTTTTATTGACTATGGATTTGGCTTTTATCCTTGGAGGTTAATAAAATTTAAATTTCCTTCGTTTTTGGGAAATGATGTTTATTCTTAAATGCGGCAGCTTTATGTTTTTAATTATTTTATTTATTTAAATCAGTAATATCCTGACGGGATGTTACACACAAACCCATCCCCTCAGCCATGAGAAATATACTACAGTGGTATGTTATAGTCCCTTTATAATGTGTTATTTATGTCATGAAATATGTTGTAATTGACTAGTGACTTAACTTTTTAGTGCTTTGAATGTCTACAATGTGTTGGGTGGTAAATCAACTTTATCTTCACAAAATTTCAAAGTGATTTCTCCAAAGGTATAAGTTTCCATCTTTTATGTTGTATGATTTGTACTTTTTTACATATATTAATTATAAATTTGATCTTCTTAGTGTAATATCCAAAAAGGATGTTTTAAGTGTGGATACTATGTCATGTACTAGATGTGGACCATAGCTCGTGCTGCTCTGAAAGATTCTTGGGATGAGGTAAGGAATCAAAAGACTCCTTTTTGAAACATGTTTTTTATGAAATACTTAACTAATATGCACTCATTGCTTTGAACTACATTTTTTAAAAATGTTGAACCATTGGGATCTGAGAAGATTGATGCAGTAAGGATTGAACGGGCCAATTACTTCTTGCAGCTTAAAAATGTTTATATGTAAAACTTTTCCTTTGTTACATTAGTTTTCTTTCACTTAGGAAATATTTTGGTCAAATCAATTGTTGGATTTGAATTGTTGTTTAAATATGTACTCTATAAACTGTTGGAACTGCACTGTCTGTATTTATTTGGTTTTTAATGCAACAGGTTTTGGTTAGTTGCAATTACAAAACGCACTTTTTAAAAAAAATAGCAAGCATTAGATCGATTAAGACCATAACCGATCTAATGCTTCCTGCTTTTTTTTAAAAGGTGCTCAACATATTAGATCAGTTTATACCACAACCGATCGAAAGCACTTCATCTTGATGCATTTCGTAATGAATAATGTAAGATCGGCTTAGGAGAACCGATCTAATATTGATACACTAGATCATTTTTTTGCAACCGATCTAATAACTATCAGACATATTACATAGGCCTGTATTAGATCGGTTCCGAAACCGATTTAATACACGTTCCAGAACTGGTCTAATATCCCATTTTTGCACTAGTGATTTATATATTATAAAAGGTCATGGAATCTAACTCATCTTGAGGGGATCGCAATGGGGTATTCATAAATTTTGAAGGTTGAGGTTGCTACAATTAAAATATACATATATATATATATATATGTATGTATGTATGTATATATATATATGTATGTATGTATATATATATATGTATGTATGTATTTTGGAATTTATGTGTCTTGAGTGTTGGTTCATTTGGACCTGTGTTTTGGAGATGCATGAACCAGTAATTTTGCGTTACTGGTGTAGCATCCGGCGGTGTGGATTGAACTGCCAGGCAATAGCTACCAACAGGCGATAGATACCCAAAACAGTGGCAGGTGAACTTAAGGCATTGGCGGTCCGGAACCAAGTTCTGCCTAGCAATGCGAGAGGCGCGCCAGGCGGTTTTGGGTGCAGAGTTGGATCGCGAGGAGGATTCCTACAAAGCTTTAGATGGAGGTCATGAGGCGAGGCTTTGTTGGGGGCCTAGTTACGAGTGTAACTTATATTGGGGTAACACGTGGCCACTCTAGGTTGTAGCCTGGTGCTTTAGGAATTCCAATGGAGTGTGCGAGATTGTGGTTCGTACGACGAGATTTTAGATGATTGCCCTCTTCAGTGCATCTGATAGAGTTTGGTAGTCTGGGGACAACTACGGACTTATGTTCGTTTTGGGAAACTCCACTTGGTGTCGCGTTGTGAGGCCGTGGCAAATTCATTCCCGCGTGTGGACTATCAAGTGGTGGCTTGTAGTTGGATGGGCGAGTAGACACTCGTACAACAAAGATCGATCGGTGTACTCATCAAAGGGTGTAGAATTAAGAGCTGCCTAAATTATTGGTTGAAAGTTGATGCATTGAGGAATGGGAAAATCTATGTTGATGCATTGGTTGAAAGTTGCTTTACTTAATGTCTTGTTTTAGTTGTTTATTTTTGGTTAAAATACCTTTTTGGTCCCAATTTTCGTCAAGTTTTTTCAAATAAGTCCTAATTTTGGTTTTGTGTTCAAATAGGTCCCAATTTTCGTCAATTTTGTTCAATTGGGTCCTTTTTTGCTAACACCGTTTAAATCATTAACGGCCATGAACAGTGACTGCCACGTGTCACTTCGTGGTTTTTTTTAATTTTTTAACTGAGCTCACCCTATCTATGTGTTTAGCAATAATCATGTAACTTGTTACATGGGAGCAGATGTTGATGCAGGTGAGCGTGTGGATGGTTAGCGATGGAGTGGGGGAACAACTATGGGAGTTTATTAGTTTTTCTTATATAGCAATTTATGAAATATTTTGTATTGGATTTATAAACACTTTACGTTTGTTATAGTTGAACACCATGGTTTTAGTTCAGTTTGGCGCATTGAAATAAATATTTTAAATTTTTTCGCGTTTTGGGAAAGAAGTTGTTAATAAATGAGGTTATTAATATATTCTCCAAACTTTTATTTTAAATAAGTAATTTTTGGCTAGAACGTTACACATTGCTTCATCCCAAAGAACCTTTACCGTTTGGATCTCCTTCCTCCTCAGCTTCTTGACCTGAGAATCCACTATCCTTACTAGTCTCACGTCTAAAGTCAAATCATCCTTGAACTGCACATCATTTGTCTCTAGCACATGAGTGGGATCCGCAATGTATTTCCATATTTGGGACACGTAAAACACATTGTGCAAGTTTGCCAGATGTGGTGGCATCGCGATCTCATATGCTACCTATTCGATTCTCCTGTTGATTTGATATGGCCCTATGAACTTCGACGTCCACTTTCTTGATTTGATCGCCCTCCCAATGCTTGTAGTCGGGGTAACCCTCAGGAACACATGATCCCCCTCTTCAAATTCTAGTGGCCTTCTCCTTTTATCTGCATACGACTTATGCTTACTCTGCATCGCACGCATTCGATCTTGACTTAGCTTGACCTTCTCCGTCGTCTCTTGTAACAACTTTGACCCAATAGTCACTAACTCCCCATCCTGATACCAACAGAGTGGTGTTCTACACCTTCTTCCATACAATGCCTCATACGGTGTCATTCCAATGCTTGAGTGGTAACTGTTGTTGTATGTGAACTCCACCAAAAGAAGTACTTCACTCCAACCACCCAAGTGATCCAATACACATGCCCTAAGCAGATCTTCCAGTGACTGAATTGTTCTATCAGATTGACCATCCATCTCGGAATGATAAGCGGAACTCATTCTCAATTGGGTCTCCAGCGCTCCTTGTAGGATTGCCAAAACCGTGAAGTAAATCTTGGATCATGATCTGATACTATGCTTGCAGGAACCCCAGGTAATCTGACTACCTCCCGAATGTACAACTCAATAATTTTATCCATGGACATCCTCATATTGATTGGTAAGAAATGAGCAAACTTCGTGAGTCGATCAACTATCACCCAAATGGCATCATGTCCCTTTACAGATCTAAGCAAGTGAGTCACAAAGTCCATGGAAATACTATCCTACTTCCACTAGGGTATGTTCAACGGTTGTAGGGTACCTCCTGGCCTTTGGTGTTCAATTTTAGCTTTTTGACATACTAAACAAGAGGCCACAAAGTCAACCACATCTATTTTCATCCTGGGCCACCAGAATGACTCCTTCAGATCCTTATACATTTTCGTCATACCCAGATGTATACTAAGATGACCCTTATGCCCTTCATCCAAAATCCTTCTCCTCATTCTCCAATTCCCATGGACACATACTCGATCTCGGAATCGTAAGATGCCATCAGCTCCCATCTTGAATTTCTTCTTTTTCTTGGTACCCAACCAACCAACAATCTGTTGTAGCTCGGCATAATGCCATTGTCCCTCTCGAATTTCCTCTAAAAAGGTATTGGTAACCTTTAACATACTACACTTGATATGATCGGAATCCAGTTGTAATCCCATGTTCATATCCCGTAGTTTCTCTATCAGTTCCAACTTTTTTATCATTAATGACGACATGTGCACCTGTTTCCTACTCAAGGCATCAGCTACCACATTACCCTTGCCTGGATGATAAATGAGCTCGAAATCGTAGTCTTTGAGGTACTCCATCCACCTCCTCTATCTCATGTTAAGCTCTTTATGATCAAATAAATACTTTAAACTTTTATGATCACTAAAGACGCAGAATTGGGAGCCATATAGATAATGTCTCCAAATGGTAAGAGCAAAAACTATAGCAGCCAGTTCCAAACCATGGGTGGGGTAGTTCTTCTCATGAATCTTCAATTGTCGAGAAGCATACACCATTGGTCTCTTCTCTTGCATTAACACACACCCCAACCCTTGGTATGATGCGTCGCAATACACCTCAAATGCCTCGGTCGTATCAAGAATGGCTAACATTGAAGCTGTAGTCAACCTCTTCTTCATTTCTTCAAAGCATGCCTCACACTGCTTTGTCCATAAGAAAGGTTTTTCCTTTCGCGTGAGTTGTGTCAAGGGACTCACCATCTTGGAGAACCCTTCTAAAAATCGCCTGGTAATATCTAGTCAATCCCAGAAAACTTCTCACCTCTGTCACCATTTTTGGTCGTTCCTATTTCAAAATACCTTCTATCTTTATGGGGTGAACCGTGATGCCATGGGCTGGGATTACATGCCCAAGAAATTGTATTTCACTAAGCCAGAACTCATATTTAGATAATTTCATGTATAATTGATGTTCCCTGAGTATTTCAAACACAACTCTTAGGTGCTCAACATGTTCATCCTGATCTCTGAAATAAATAAGGATGTCGTCTATAAACACTATGACAAACTTATCTACACACTGTCATTATATTTTGTTCATATAATCCATGAACACTACTGAGGCATTGGTTACTTCAAATGGCATCACTACATATTCATAATTCCCAATCGGAACACCGTCTTTTGTACATCTTTTGGCTTGACTAAAATCTGATGATATCCAGATCTTAAGTCAAGTTTTTAGAACACCCTAGCTCATCGCAGCTAATCTAATAGGTCATCAATCCGCGGTAAAGGGTACTTGTTCTTAATTGTGAGTTTGTTTAAATGGAGTAATCAACACAATGTCTGGAACTCCCATCTTTCTTCTTAAGCAGTAGCATTGGAGCTCCCGACAGAGATGCACTCGGCCTGATAAACTTCTTTTCTAGTAGATCCTCTATTTGTTTCTTGAGCTCTGCCAATTCTGTCGGTGCCATTCTATATGGAGCAACTAACACTGGATCCACTCCAAGGATGAGATCGATAGTGAAATTAACATCCCTACTTGGGGGTAGTCCAGGGACTTTGTTAGGAAACACATCAGCAAATTCGACCACCACATGTATGCTACGTATTTGCTCTTCATTACTCTTGTTCTCTAATTGAGTTATCATCATAAAACAAGTAGTTCCATCCCTTAGCTCTTTCATAACTTCTTGAGTTGAAATCAATTTCACCCCCTCAGTTTTTGGGAATACCAATCCACCCCATCCACAATCAATTACCACATGGTTGTTGGACAGCCAGTTCATCCCCAATATAACATCCAAACCCTTCAATGGAAAGCAGATGAGATTCACCTTAAACTTGCGGCCAACCACTTCGATCGAGCATCCATCACAATTAGAATTTGTTGTAACTTGCCCAGACGCTGATGTCGAGACCACTAGCTCGCAACCTAAATCAGAGACCTCCAATCCCAACCTACCCACACATGTATTAGAAATAAAAGAATGCAAGGCTCTTGAATCGAAAAGCACCTATATATTCTGACCCATCATTACACATGTATCCTATATAAGGTTACTTGATCGGTTTGCTTCTGTACTGGTTAAGGCGAATACCCTTCATGCAGCTTTAGGCCTCTCCGTACAAGGTAACTGCAGTCGTGGCTCTGGAATTGTCTTTTTATTGGGACACTTGTCTGCAAAATGGCCAGTTTGATTGCATACAAAGCACTTATGCCCTCCGACACTACTCCCTACATTTCATGCAAGTCTAGGATAGTCTCTCTTCAAATGTGCTTCCCACACTGGAAACATTTCAATCCTTATGATGATGTCTGTGGTCGGTTATAAGGCTTCTTCTGTTGTCTAGCCTCAACAACATTTCTCTACGGCCTGACTACTCAGCTAGGCCCCATCTCTAGTTTTTCCACGCTCGTCGCCTGTTCCACTAAAAGGGGAAACTCTCGGATCTTGAGTGGAACTAGAACTCTAAGCAGCTCATGTCGTAGACCCCTCTCAAACTTCCGACAACGCCATTCCACTGTGATATTTTGTGTAAAACCTTGCTAGATACTCAAATTTGTTAACATAAGCTTGCACAGTCATGTTGCCCTGCTGCAAGGTCAAGAACTTGGCCTCCCTCTCATGCTTAGCACTATCTAGGAAATACTTTTCCAAGAATCTCCTCTTGAAATTCTCCCAGCTCACTTCTTCTTCCCTGGTCTGCATCTGTTGTTGCATTCCAACCCACCAATATTCTACATCACTCACCAAGAGGAAAGTAGCAAATGCTAGTTTCTGTTCATTCGAGCAAGCAAGTACACAAAATTTCTTCTCGCAGTCCCTGATCCATGCACCCGGGTCATCAGGAGTGGCCTTACCATTGAACTTGGCTGGTTTGTGCCTCATGAAATCATCCATGGTGGCTGGTCATGGTGTAGGCTGTGGTAGCACCACCTGTTGTGGCTACATAACGTCAACCAATCAGTGGATTGCATGGCCAATTTTATCAACTAAGTTATTGGCATAAGTTCTTCTACCTCTCCCGCCAGCCATTTTCTAGTTCTGGAACATAGGGTATCATACAACGTTACAATTTACTCTAGAAATTCATTAACAATACACACCACGCAATAACACAAATTTCAAGAACTTTACAATTCAATAAATTCATACTAATCTCACAATCATGATAAGCTCACTCCCCAAGGCCCAAAAATCATTTTGAAATCATATGCTTTGATACCAAATATAACATCCTAGGTGGATATTACTTGACAAAATATAATTTTATTAAAATTCAAGATAGTAAATAAGGTTCCCAAACGCGAGAAAATTTAAAACTTATATCGTTGTAGTTATATTACGTTGTGACATCATTATTACAAGCTCATAGTAGGGAAAAACCGCATAAACTGAAAATTAAAACACAGAGTAAATCATCCCATAGTTTGTCCCGCTCAGTCCCTACGTATCAGCACGCTCACCTGGATTCATATTTGCTGTCGCACAACAAGTCACGCGATCATCGCCAAACACAAACAAAAAGAGTGAGCCGAGAAAAAATGTAATATACTCAATGAATAATAATAATTATCCCTCACCCGATCTATCTTAGCCAATTTTAATTTATTGACTTCTCTATATTAGCTCCCACCACAATCTCATAACCTATATGAGAAAGATCCATTTACAACCTTGGTCATTAAGGATTATCATGCTCCCACAAACCTACCCGCTCGTGGTCCAACCCTACGGACCTCCCCGCCTATAGTCCAGTTCTACGAACTTGCCCACCCGTAGTCTGACATGCGTGTACACCTACTATGAACCTCCCCGCTTATAGTAGCTTCAAGTCTGAGCACGGAACATAACCTCCCCGCTCGTATCCCGACACAGGAGTACAAAAGATACGGACCTCCCCGCCTGCCTCAAACACACATCTCACACCTTCGTTATGAACTTCCTCGCAAGTAACTAATCCAGCATATCCCTGACCAATCCATCAAGATCACTCATGCAAATCCATCTAGACCGCCTGGCGGTAACCCCCATGCCGCCAGGCACCACGTGGCCAATGGTTCCTTTGTTGGTGGCTTATCGCCTGACGAAGCATCCCCTGCCGCCAGGCGCCACACCAGTAAATCAAGTTTCTACTGGTTTAGGAAAAACACACGCTTTCTAGCACATTCAGGCATACCAATCATACAATCAAAATACCAAATTCGTATTTACAATTCACATGCCACAGAATTCATCATCACAGTTCTTTAGTACCAATGAATCATAAGCACTCAAGCATTCAAACTTAGGATACTACATCTCTTGAAAATAGTCAAGCATATATAGAAAACATGTGCTCTTAAGTCCATCAATACCATCAAGCATACAATCTCATCATCACAAAACCAATACCACTCCTGTATCCATAAACATCATGCTTCATTTCATAATTCAAACAACTCTATCGTCAACCAACGCATACATAAATATATCAATAATTATTTTATTCACTTTGTTGCTCTCACATACTAGTGGAAGACCTCCAATTTTTCATTTCTATATTCTTAAGACATAAAATCAGTTTATCACAATGAATAGTGTTTCTTCTACTCTATTTTTTCCCAATCAGTAACTCATACTACTACAAGTTCACTATTAAATATATAACTTAAACTCATACATCAATATCACTAAATGCACACCTATACATCATATAATGACGCTCAATCTCATACCCAAAAACCATCCCCAGTAATCACAAATCTAAATTTTTCCACTGAGCACACCAAACCATTGTTGGCCACTTGGTATCGCCTAGCGGCACGCTTTATACCACCAAATGGTGCATCAGAATACAGAAATTGCTAGTATCCTTGAATCTGCCGAAAACTGTAATATGCCCAACCCTTAAATCAACTTCCAATTGCAATTCAATCACAACAATTACACGTTCAGTATGCATTCAAATTTCTAATCATCCAATCCAATCATACAATAATCAATTTCCAACTTTTACACAATATAATTCACAATCAAAACCAAAACCATATTGATCCCTTATTTTCACCCAAACCGCAATTCATCAAATTTCCAATTAAAAGCATCTATTATCATTCAATTACACCTAGAAACATATGATCAAACTCACATAATTGAAGAACATCCAACACATCACGAAAGCACCGAAAACGTATAAAACTACGTGATTCGAGTGCAATTATCACCTGGCGGTTCTTTATTGTCGCCAGGCGGTTCGTCTAAGAACCCAGAAGACCATGTTAAAATGGTTGTGTCGCCTGGCAGACCTTCATAGTTGTCAGGCAGTTTTTGAGCAGAAACCCAGATTTTCACGAAAAATAACGCGAATTGAAATAGAACTCAACCATTCATGCCAATCATCATCCAATACAAAATTAAATGAAAATAAACATCCAATGATCCTTTCTCGTCCCCAACGCTTTAACCCTTGTTCCCACTCTAACACTCTTTTCCAGCACTCTCTTTCTCTCTCTAATTTGCAATTTCATTTCTCTCTCTTGCTGCCACACTCACGCACCTCTATATTTCCACTCAACATCTCCTTTTCTAAAAATTTCCAGTCCAAATTAATAAAAAAAACTCATTAAACGAAATTAATTAACACTTTAAGCATCAATGGCCATTTAAATGGTGCCTTTACTACCCTGAACTGATTCCAAGTTACCCTTCTGGTTTCCCCTAGAAAATCTCTAGAGTTTCTAGATTTTCCTTGTATATAAAAAAAATACCAAAATATGAAAAAGAGCAACTCTCACCAACCAAGGTTTGAACTCACATCCCAACACTCATCAAACATAGGTACAACCATTAAGCTATCATATAATTCACATTTAATTCACACATACATACCATGTTAAGTCTTACTTCTGCATTCACAATATAATTGTAAAAGATAACATAATTAAATAGACATACCACAACACACACAAGACTTGAACCCAAGCCCTCTCCACATAACTAAGTACTCTCAACCACTTAAGCTAGCACTATCCTTTGTCTAGGGATTATCAAGGAACTCCCTTAGGGTATTTCCAACTCACCATTACTTGTACTTTATTGATTATCATTTATATGAATTTCCTAGGTCTTACAATATTGTTACCAAATTATTGCATATATATGAGATTTCAATCTTATACTAAAGTCATAGTTCAAAGTGAAAGTATTTTTACTTCATTCACAAATAGAAACTCTCATTTCAGGAGTTAGAGTGGTGTGGCTTGGTGGGTTTGTATATTGGAGAACCTTCACCTTAATATGTTACATTTTTTTAATTGCTTGGTGGCTTGAATGGTGTGTGATCCGTGAGTCTAGTGAGGTGTGAGTCTAGTGATGTGTTCATGAGTGGTATAAGATGTGAGGGATGTGATGTGTGAGTGGTGTAGGTTTATAAGAAAAATTCATCAAACGATCTTAATCTTCATAGCCATATTTGCTTAATCATGTCAAAATAAAAATTGAGTATAAATGTTTTGTTTCAAGTTGGTTCATCAAACAACATTGACGCAAACATTGGATGCTTACATTTTCTCAAGGTTGACTTTGAGTTAAATCTTCAATCAACCTTCTTTATTTAATCATCAAGAAACCTCTCCAAGGCAACTACACCTCTTATCTTTGCCTCCACCATTTGGATCAGCTAGCTCCAGGATTAGTTGCTTCTATAAGGTACTTGAACTTAGCCAAAAAATTAGTAGCACCGAGAATAGTTGCTCCTATAAGAACTATCTTGTTTTAGTCTTTAGTATTAAAATTCATAATGAGTATAATAACTCTAATTGATGTCTTGTTTAACGTATATAATCTAGAAGATGACAATGAAGAGGAGGTTGTATAATGACTTAAATATACATTCAGTATTAATCTTGGCTTAAAGTGCTAGTCAAGCTTGGTAGAGGAAAAGACATGTACTTGAATATTTGCTTGTTTTTCTTAATTAATATTGTATTTTAATTTTAATTAGGTGGTTGGTTCATAATGAGATATGTATAATGTTTAGTCTTTTTTAGAATGTATGAATAAATTCTAATGTTGTAGGATTCTTTATATATATATACTTTGATAGAGTAATTAACATATGCTTTCAAACTGGAGATTGAATTTAGGAATCAATAATAGGAGTGACATTTTCTCTATTTTTTTGTTAGGTCCTTTGGAAAGTATCCTATACCAATTTAATGTGTCAAAGAGTTTGTCTTGCTTACACTGACAATTGACTTGTATTTGTTTAGGGATTTAACCTTTGTACACGACTGTTGTTTTTTCATTTCTAACTTTCCAGTTCTAATGCTATGCATAGTGAATATATGTGTTTCAACTGCAAGTAAATAACAATGAAGTATTCTTTGATATGTTACGTGTCTTACCATTATTCGTTTGGCTTAAAAGTTACTTTGAAGTTAAACCTTAAACTCTAAAATTTTTAAAGTCCCACTTTTAGAATTTTTCTTCATTTAAAATGCTTATCTTGAAATATTGTTTTGCCCAGCTTCTCTTTTTTAAAGAGTAGCTCAAAGAGTTGAACCAAGTACCATCTTAAAATCTCTCCTTTATTATGTATTCATTGTCTCTTTATTATCCCCTTTACTTATTAAGTTTGTTTAGATCACTAATATTAGTATTGAATGATGTGTGATATGATTCATTGTCTCTCCTTGATTCTTTTTTATGTTTGTTATAGGTACATTTTTTTTAACTAAAGAGATTGTTGGATTTCTCTTACCAAGGAATAATCTTGCCAAGCTCTGCAGGTGCTCACTCTTCTACTAGCCAAGCTCCAGTAGTACATCAAATAGAAGAAATGCGTGAGACTATTCAAAAGTTGAATGATGAATTTATGGCAAAGAATTACAAGGAGAAGACACTTGAAGAAAAGGTTGAACACTTGCTGAACATATACTTGGACAATATGAACGTATGCGCCAACAAGATGAAGAAATGAAACTTATTTTGCAACACATTCATTTGAAGAATGTTATGCCAGGTCCTAGTGATCCTACTACTATTAGAGATGATAGAGTAGACCATATCAGTGATAGTAGACCAGGAGATCATTAGTTTCATATTTAGTTATTTGTTGTGTTTCAATGTTGCACACTTTCAAACTATTTTTGTTTTTTTGTTTTGGATCATGTTATATATTTACCACTCGTAATGTATGTACTACACTTTACTATATTATGTAATGCAGTTTGTTATTACTTAGATATATTAAATTTTATCATTCATAAACAGGTAAAAATAATGTTTTTAAGCATGTAAAAATCATAAATAATACCAAAAATATTTTTTGTTTTTTTGCTAATCAGCGACCGATTTAGCGACCAACCAATATTATTCCTTGTTGATAAAAAAAAAATTGCCACCATTTCAGCGACCTAAAAGAAAATTGTATATCAATAAATTAATCATACTTTAGCAATCGATTTAATTGGTCGTTGTTTGTCTCATAACTTTGGCAGCAATTTAATGACAAAAAAAATGTACATAAATATAATAATCATACTTTAGCGTTGACATTTAGGTAAAGACTATCCACTTGAAAAAGGGTATAATGCCTCTAGAAGTGATGAGATAAAAATGCATAAATCAAAGGAAGACATGCAATAAATAAAAAAGTGTTTTTTTCCTATAAGCGTTGGTCAAAATTTTACATACTACACCTTAATATCCTCAAATAATGATGATAAATTTACCTGTATGGTATGTGCCTATGTTTATGAAGATCTCTATATTTCTTTGCAAGGCCATAGTCGATGATGTAAACCTGAAATGAGATATCCAGCCTGAGAAATATAGTTAAAAGAACTGGAATTTGGATGGACAAATAGAATGTTACATGAAAACAACAAAAAACACTCCATGAGCAAGTTTAAAATGATATAAAGAAGCTAGGAAAATAGTCAAATACAAAAAACTACTCAATTCAAAATCAGACTATCTAGAACCTAAAGCACAAGCTAAACTAGCTAGAATTTGCAAAATCTAAAAATTGTACTAACCTAGTATTTAGAACTACTAACTAACTATCAAGGAAACTTCGAAATGGTAAAAGAAACATGAACACCAAATCACAATTCGAAAATAACAAGAAACTCAAAATATGATTACTTAGAACGTAAAATATAAGCAAAAATAGGATAAAATAGGCTAAAATGGAAAATTGTACCAAATTAGTAAATCATAATGTAATGTAGCTGTCTAAACATGTTTTAAATGATAAAAGACAATCGAAAACTATGCTAGTTACTAAAAAAAAGCAAAGGAATCAAAATCTGCCTACGAAAACCAAAAAAAAATGTTCTAAAAAAAGAAAAAAAAAAAGACAAGATTTTACGCTACCTTCAAAACAGTAAAAGAAAATATATTTAAACTAATTCCTACAACTTTAAAGTAGTAAGTAGAACTAAAATCAAGGTTAAATACCGGAAACTATATATGTTGACGGTATAGTTTTGCAATGACACAACCATTCAACTCAGAAGCATTGGAATATGTTAGAATAACTAGAGCAAAATATTTTATAAACATGCACACCACCTTGTGACAGCGGCGGATCATTGTTGGAGCAGGTGGCGCCACGGCCCCCAACTTTTTCATAATTTTTTAACTTTTTTTTAAATTATATATGTTTAAAATTTGTTAAACTATTTATGTTTTTAAATTTTTAAATAATATGTATTTTTTATTTTTTTTATAGGATATAACATTTAATGTTAATAAATAATAAAATATAAAATCAAATATAATAATATTAGATATTTTTTATTTTTTATTTTCATTGTCTTTTTATTTTTTCACATGTTGTATTTATCTTTTACCCTTATCTGATTTTTTTTTGTTACGTTCCCACAAAAGAAAAAAAGTAATTTTCTTTTGTCTCATTTGATAGTGAATTGATTATTATAATTTTTGTTAGTAATTATGTCTCTTAATTATTGATTATATTAGGATAAATTATTTTTTAGTGTTAAACTTGTTTTTTAAATAGATATATTGATGAAAAAACAAAAGAATAAATTCATTTTTTAGAATTGATAAAAGATGAGTGAAGATCAAAACATGACAATATGGTTGCTCATCGCATAACAATGAAATGAATTGCGACTTTTAAATCGATATGTGCAAATTAGAAAAATAGAAAATGAATATTTTGCAGATAATGTAATTATTTATATTGATAAAAGAATATCTGAAAAATTTAATTATGATTAAATTATTTGATAAGTTCAAGAATATAAAAAAACGACAGACAATCTGTTAGATAGTGTAATTTGTTTTATAGTTATAGCTATACTAGAATATTATTCATTTTTATTGAATGAGTGACAATAATATTAAATATGTAAATTTTAAGCATATTATTTTGGCTCCCCCATAAATTTTGGTCAAGATCCGCCACGGTAGATGATAGACTATATTATTTAGACATTTTATTTTGTTTTGGAATATTGTATAGATTTACTACGTTTTATATACACATTTGGTTTTTGGATTCATTAATCTCTTTAGTTTTTGGATTTTTTTTTTAATTTTTGAATCTTTTTGAATTGTTTTGAATTTTTTTGATTTTGTTTTTAAATTTTTTTAAATGTCCACGTATCAACCCAGTAACGTATACGTGTCAAAGTCAATGTTCTATATTCAATTTGGTCCCTATATTTGTTACTTTTGTTCAATTTAGTCCCAATTTTTGTTAACATTAATCAATTTGGTCCCTATCGAAGATGTGATCAAATTTAATTTTTATATCAAAGTTATAATGATGTGAATTTTAATATATTATATAAAAAATATTTAATAAAAAATGTAAATTTTAATATAAAAATTAAATTTGGTTTCAATTTGAAGAGGGACCAAATTGGTTAATTTTAACAAAAATTGGGACTCAATTAAAAAAAATAACAAATATAAGGACCAAATTAAATATAGAACATTGACTTTGACACATGGCATGCTACTGAGTTGACACGCGGACATTTAAAAAATATTTTAAAAAAATTCAAAAAAACCACGAAGTGACACATGACATGCTATTGGGTTGACACATGTACATTTAAAAAAAATAAAATAAATTAAAATAAAAATTAAAAAAAAACCACGAAAATGACACGTGACAGTCACTGTTCATGACCGTTAATGATTAAACGGTGTTAGCAAAAAAGGACCCAATTGAATAAAATTGACGAAAATTGGGACCTATTTGAACACGAAACCAAAATTAGGACTTATTTAAAAAAATTTAACGAAAATTGAGACAAAAAAAATATTTTGACCTAAAATAAAAAATGCACTTGCGATGACCTTTTGAGACTATATATGTCATCGTTCTTGGGTTTTTTTAACAATGAAGATTTGGCTTAAATTCGTTGTTGTTTTATAAACTCTACATGATCAAGTTGTTTCTTTTAGATGACAGTTCCACATTTGTCTATCGTTAAAAATCTAATTAAAAACGATAGTTTAAGCAAAATATTGTGGTTAAAACCTTTAAAATTAGTGTCATTCAGAATCGTTTTTAAAAACCTCTTTTAACCGTTGTTATAAATTTCGTGATTAGTAATAATTTTAAAATATTAAAGAAACTTTTTCATCAATTAGAAAATTGTCTATCACAAAAAGAACCTCTAATTCTTTCTAATTGCAATGTAATATCAAGTAACGGAAAACTTACAAAGGTATCCTACGAGATTTTTAAGTCTTTGTGCATCATTACGAATCTTCACAATCTTCAGAGAAATAGTTCTTCAAATACTTCCACCTAGTCCAACACAAATCATTATATAAATTAAGGTCTTGAGCTAGTTGTAAATAAAGTAGTTAGGTATGAGCTATATGTTATATTGTAATCTATTTTACCGTCATTATAAGAAAATGTCTCATTAATAATCAATTTTAATAATCAATTTTAATAATCAAAAGTTGTTAGTTACTATAATGATCAATTTAAATACCAATTTACAAAATTTAAAATTATTTATTATTAAAATAGTCACTATTATAAATAAAAAAATTATAATTGGTCACTAATTAATTAGAGACCAATCTAGTAACTAAGTTATTTTGGTAGCTAAAACTTAGTTACCTAATTTTTGACCAATTTCTTTTGAGACTCAAAATTATAGTAGTTAATTTTAAAAATCATTTTAGTGACTAATTATAATTTTTTATTAACAATAATAACTATTTTAATAACTAATAATATTTTATTTTATAAATTAATATTTAAATTAATTATTATAATTATTAAAAGCTTTTGATTGTTAAAATTAGTTATTGATAAAATATTTTCTTATAGCTAACAACATCTTTAGAGTAGGATTTGAGATTGTGAGGCAGTTTTAAACCATTATTTGTTTATTTTTCAATCTAGATTTAGGTTTTGAATGTTGGGATCGCAAACTGTAATAAATACACTGCTACCGATTTGAGTACCTATGTTTATTAACATCTAAAATACATGAGAAAGACTTAAATAAAATGTCATATATATATATATATATATATATATATATATATATATATATATATATATATATATATGCATTGTTTACTTTTGCAGTGTTAGAATTTTATTTCTACAATTTTTGCATTAAATTATTTTATTAAATATTGCATATTATTACTAAAGCAAAATATAACATCATTGTAGACACATCTAGATTTTTATCGTAAATCATATTAAACCAAAGGGAAACAGTACTAGAATTTTTTATATTATATGACATTTTTTGCAAATCTGTAAAAAAAAATATTTTTTTTTCTAAAAACTTTAATTGGCAGATAATTTTTTCGTAAATAATTATTTTTTACAAAATTACAAAATTCGCAAGTATTTCCTACAAAATATTTTGCTAACAGAAAACGAACTAGATCATAATATTTATTAGTGAATTTTATCGACAAATTTTTTCATCAGTAATTACTAGAAGATTTTAGTGATAAATTTTTCTATTGTTAATTAATGAAATTCCTATTCCATTGGTAAATTTTACCGATGAGGATTTTACAACAAATTTTTAACCATCGGTATGTCGTCGTTAATTTTGATTTATCGATGAATTTTAAGTATTACCAAAGAATTATGGTCGTCGACAATATCAATATTTCTTCTAGTGTAAATCTCATAATATATCGAGGAATTTAATTATTGAATTTCAGTTTTCTTAAAGTATGGCATTAGTTTACTTTTTTTTCATTATATGTACTTAATTTTTTTTTTTTCATAGTAGGTATTTTTGCCTATGTGTACGATATATTTTTATTATGAATTTAGGATAATCTCCCATGTTTTTCCATTTTTTTTTAATAAAATCTTTATGTTATGGGAGTGATGTCAAATATGAACTTATTTAGTGTTAAGATATGGATAAAAGCAATTAGTGAAAAGTATACATATATAATATAAATTGTTTTGGGTTTGGTATGGATAAAAGCACCCAAAAACATAGAAATGGATTATAAGTTTGGTCTGAGCAAAAACATAAGAAAGGATTCTAAGTTTGATATGGGTATGAAATAAATAAAAACAAGAAAAGGTCATAACTTCGGTGTGGCCATTAACAGGAAATAAAACTAATTTGGGTGTGGATAGGTATACACCAACAATGCAAAACGATAGGATGTAGGGGTTCTTTAAAATTAAATTAAATCAACCCTCATGAAAAAATATTGAAAAGTTGTGTTATAAGAAGAAAGCTTTTCCTCTAGGTTAGAAATTTGTAGGTGGAAACATGCCTTTGAAAAACAAAAAAGGATTGCTGAAATTCTGACTAATTACTCTTTTGCTATAAGGTATTTTTTTATCATAAAAAAAAACCACAATTTCTTAATAGACCAGTCATGTTACAAGTCTATAATTTCTTTAATGATCCTTTAATTTAATTATTTGGGACGAGTATAGGGATGTCAAAAAAAATCATATCTGCGGGTATTCACGAATAAAATCTATAATGGGTAGGAAATGTAACGCTGCATTTAATAATTAAACTCAATTAAATGAAAACGTCACACAATATAATATAATGAGCGAAGATTCGGAGTATGACGTCACTCCATATAACTATCCAAAAGTACTCAGAGGAAACCGAGACACACGAAGATGCCAATACAAAACCAAGTGCAATAATTGACAATAAACGCTTAATACTCAAAAACAAGGTAATACATGGCCCATGGCCATAAATAAAACTCGAAGAAACGGAGACCATCCCAAAGGAGCTAAGTAGCGGAATCATTCCTTCCCTGTTGACCTTGAGTACCTCTCGCATCTACTCCCATCAATAAATTGATGATCATCGCAAAAGGAGAAGGACCACACACAAATCAATCAAACAAGCAAAAGGGTAAGCTAGAGTAGAAAATAGTTGATCATACTATTACAAGCAATTTCCACAGTCCAAGATGCATAAGCCAACCAATCATGTTATGACTTGCAAACAATATAGTAAGACTCAGACTCGACTCATCTGGATACATATAATTAGTCGGATTCAGCGGATGCTTGCACTTGTGGTGGACATTCCTTGCTCTACCGAGATGCTCTCCCCCGAGCTAAGTGTTACAATGTCTCAATCCACACACACAAGGTTAGCCCTTAAATGGGTTTCAGGCCTTCTGCTACTCTCATCACAAGAGTCAATCGACTCTAACCACAAATATTCCATGCAAATTCACAAGCCTCATACTTTAAATAGAGTAAATCAATCAATCCAAAACCATCCATAACAACCAAGCGAAGAAACAACGTGGCCTGCAACAGATCTCGCTTAGGAGAGAGGAGTCTTCTCGCTCAAGCTGTAGACTCTCGCTTAGGCGAGATCGCGATAGAAGCCTTGGGAGGTTTTTCGCACGCTCGCTGAGGCGAGGCCATCTCGCCTGAGCGACACCACCCCTCGCCCAAAGGTGAGGTTCCTCATCTGGACTAAAAGTGCAGCGACATGCTAGGCTCCCATGCGTTCTCACTTAGGCGAGCCCTTCTCGCTTGAGCGAGATGTCGCCTCACTCAAATGAGAGCTCTCCACCTGAGCGAGAGCTCGAGTGCGAACCTAGCCTGCTTCTGCAAGTCTCGCCTAGGCGAGACAGGCTCGCTTGGGTGAGAGTATTAGATCTCGTCACTGTTCTCCCTGCACAGCCACATTTTCATATCCAAATAACAACACAAGGCATCCCACATGCTCACAACAACATACAGTCCATTCAAACACCAAGCAGACTCACAAACAGGCCCAAAATAATTTAAAACTTGAAACCCTAGCTTCCCTTACTTGGAAATAGCTAGAAAGAGCACTTTGACGCTAAATAGTGAGCATCGCAACTCTAAGAATGGACTCGAGAGCTGAAACAGCGGAGCAGGTCCAAGACGGGTTACCAATGTGAACCCTAGGTAGAAATACGACTACATAGTTAAAAGTAAGGGAGATACGGAGAAGAATCAACTTACGTGGGTGGAAAATGAGTCGAACTTGCTTGGAGATGAATGGATCTCGAAACCCTAGCAGAGCTTTTGAAAAAGAAAAGAGACCGTATGAGGGGGTTGTTTGCAAAAGTGAAAGCTGAATGGGAGACTCTGGCAACTTTAGAGGCCTTAGCACCCTATGGGCCAGCCCTTAGGCCAAACGGATTTAAGGCCAGCCCTTAAAACATTAGGGGAGAAAAAAATGGGCCTTACAGGAAATAAATATTGTAAATGGATATTCGCGGGTAACGGGTACGCGTATTTTTAATACCCGCATGTTAACGGGGCGGATACGAGTATCATAGTATCCGTACCCGTGGATACCTGTACCTGCTATACTGGAATTTAAATTAAAAAAAATAAAAAAAATATGATTAAAATATTAACATATTGATTTTGAATGAGTTATTTTTTATCAATTAGTTTTAAAAAAAGTTCATTTCTTTGTAAACTATTATTCAACACTATTTGAATGAGTTATTTGGACTTTGTTTTAAAATTTATGAATATTACGTATTGTATTTTATTTGAATTTGCAATTAAAATTGTACTGGTCTAGAGAAAGCGGTTCGGTTTTATGCTGAGATGATAGTTAAGAGAATTTAGTTGGGCAAGATAGATTTTTAGCATATGGTAGATCAGGAGTAGCAGATCGGGGTATCACCGAGGGGGAGAATAGTAACTGAATTGAATTCCGCGTTTGGCGGGATTTAGGGGATTAATAAAGGTTGTTATTATATTTAGAGATATTTTAGGGGAAAAAGATAATTTTATTTTGTATTATTTGTAGAATCTAGTATTTGTAACTGATTATTCTATAAATAAGAAGATTACTCCCATGGTCAAGGGATGGAAGGTTTTTGACCTAAATAAGTCTCAAACACTTTCTCTTTGTTTTGGCGAAGAATTATCTAGTATTTTTCTGAACCAGAACATTGGCGCCCACCGTGGGGACCGGTAAAACTCGATCCTGACCCCACTCAAAGAACGAGCAGACAGAGACAAAATTGAGGATGAACAGAGGCAGAGGTGCGGCACGTGAAGGGCCAACTAGGCAGCATATAATGCAAAGTATTTTGGAGCTGCAACGACAGAATGAGGAGATTAAACTGAAAGTAGAGGCTGACCAAATTTAGTTAGAAAAAGAGAGGGAGGAAACCCGTAAGAAAGTAGAGGAAGATTTACAGGCTCTTCGGGAAGAGGCTTTGGGGGAGAGAGACAGACTACGCAAAGAGGCTGAAGAAACACACCGATGCCTAAAAGATGCACTTCGACAACAGGAACAACTACGGAAGGCAAACAAAGAGATGCAAAACAGACTAGAGGCCACCAGGATTGGTTACCGATATGCCAGTCGGTTGAATCCCGAGGTTAGCGACGCCAACCCTCTGGCAAATACGATCATGGAGGAGTCGATTCCACAGAATTTCGTGATCCCAAAGATCGCACCCTTCACAGGAAGCTCTGATCCAGAGTTACATTTAAAAGCGTTTCAGGCCCGGATGTTGATATCAGGGGGGGAACGACGCAATACGTTGTAAAATGTTTGTGGGCACGCTAGCCGAAATCACTCTTGAATGGTTCAACACTATTCCGAGCTCCTCAATCAACTCGTTTGCCGAATTCAAACGTGTTTTCCTGGAAAGATTTTCGGCTAATAGGGCCAAACCAGTGGAGATGGCAGACATGTTTGACATACGACAGTATGCTGAAGAATCATTGAAACAGTTTCTCAATCGCTTCACCAATATTAGCATGAGAGTAGTCGATCTTAACGAGGGCTTACTTGTAAAAGCCTTTGTGAAGGGGCTCCGAGCCAGTTCCTTCAGTGAATCCTTGTATCGGATCCCTCCAAAGACCTTAATGGAGATAAGGCAAAGAGCAGCGGTGGAGATAGAGACTGAAGAGGCCATGCGTCATAAAAAAGTAGGAGATAAGAGAACATTGACCCATACCAAGAGTGAATGAGATATTAAAACTTTTCAAAGAGAAAGGACTCCACCTCAGACTAGGACGGATCGCCGGTTCGTCCCTTATGTAGCACAGCAAAGGACCGAGTATCACCGAACTCGAAGAATCCCTGATTTCAGATTGACTCCAGTCAAAATATTAGAATGTGTGGAAATATCTAAACATTTGCGCTATCCCAATAATACAGGGAGAACACTCAGAAACAGACCGAACGCTTGGTGTAATATTCATCAGGTTGGAGGTCATGACACAAATTCGTGTTACGCTTTAAATAACCAACTCTCCGTGTTGGCAAATAGGGGACTCATGGGGAAATATATAAAAGCTAATACAAATGTGGAACCATCTAGAACTCATCCGGTCTCCGATTTGCATGAAACACCTGTCCTGGGGGATTTCAACACGACAGTAGGAGGTTTCGCGGGAGGAGGACATACCAGCTCAGCTAGGAAAAGATATGTAAGGAGTGTCATGACCACGGCCAAAATCGAAAGGCCGAAGAAAGTTTCGAACATTGTGTTTTCAAGTGAAGATCTAAAAGGAGTAGTTCCACACGAAGATGATCCTATAGTATTATCTGTTATCATGATGGGAAGGAATGTTCATAGAGTGTTGGTTGATCAAGGGAGTTCGGTAGATGTGATGTTCTGGAACACCTATGTAGGGCTACAAATACCGACAGACCAATTAAGGCCTTTTGATGGAGTACTTGCTGGTTTCTCGGGAGATCAGGTGGAAGTTAAAGGGTATGTCGATCTTCGAACGACTTTTAGAGACAAAGAAGATGCCAAAACTATATTTATATGTTATATAGTTGTCAATGCACCTTCATCATACAACTTGCTGCTAGGAAGGCCTTCTATCAATAAATTGGGAGCCGTGATATCGATGGTTCATTTGAAAATGAAGTTTCCTACCGATGATGGGAAAGTGCTCACTTTATCGGTAAATCAAGAAGTGGCTCGCAAATGTTATGAAGACAGCCTAAGGTCAAGAAGAAAAGTTGCGTATTCAGTCAGCACAACGGAGGTAGTCATAGATCCCGAGTTAGATCCTAGACTAGTACATTCTGAGAGAATACCTCAGCCCGTGGGAGAGATAAAAGAAATATTCATAGAGGGCAAGAAATTAAGGATTGAAGGGGATTTGAGTTTGTAACAAGAGAAACAACTTGTACAAGTACTGAAGAATAACCTTTCTTCATTTGCTTGGAGTGTAGCAGATATGACGGGAACAGATCCCGATTTTTTATGCCATAAACTCAACATTAACCCTTCGGCTAAACCTAAAGTTTAGAGGCGTAAACGGTTGAGTGGGGATCGTGCTCAAGCTGCTGCCGAGGAGGTACGTAAGCTGTTAGAAGCGGCTCATATCCGGGAAATACAATATCCGACTTGGTTAGCAAATGTGGTGATGGTAAAAAAGTCTAATGGAAAGTGGAGAATGTGTGTTGATTTCACTGACCTAAACAATGCATGCCCAAAGGATTAGTATCCTTTGCCTAATATAGATGTGTTGGTTGATAGTGCATCAGGTTGTGCTTTGTTAAGCTTCTTGGATGCTTATTCAGGCTATAACCAGATAAAAATGCATTCATTAGATGAAGATAAGACAACATTCATGGGAGGAACGACTAATTATTGTTATCGAGTAATGCCTTTTGGGTTAAAAAACGCAGGAGCTACATACCAAAGGCTAATGGATCGAATTTTGGTGTCCATGTTAGGGAGGAATGTGCATGCGTATGTTGATGATATGGTAGTCACCTCGGTAGAGGAAAAAAGGCATCAGGGAGATCTGGAGGAATTATTTGTCATGATTAACAAATACAGGCTCAAACTTAACCCCGAGAAGTGTGTTTTTGGGGTTAAGGCAGGGAAGTTTCTGGGTTTCTTACTCACCGAAAGGGGAATAGAAGCTAATCCGGACAAGTGTGCAGCTATCATAAATATGAGGAGTCCAAGCAATGTTAAAGAGGTACAGAGGTTGACAGGAAGGATGGCAGCTTTATCCCGTTTTCTTGCTAAAAGTGGAGATCAAGGTTTTCCCTACTTCCAATGCTTGAAGAAAAATGAAAAGTTTCAATGGACCGATCAATGCGAGGAAGCTTTTCAAAAGCTAAAGGAATATCTAAGTAAACCACCGGTATTATGCAAACCCGAGAAGGGCGCTGATCTAGCGTTATATATCTCGGTGACCGAGTATGCAGTTAGATCGGTATTGGTACGAGAGTCTGGCGGGGATCAAAAGCTTGTGTATTTCGTAAGCAAGGTACTTCATGGTGCTGAGGTAAGATACCCGACTATCGAGAAGGCTGCATTAGCTATAGTGGTATCGACTCGGCATTTAAGACATTATTTCCAAAATCATAGTGTCAAGGTTATGACGGATTTGTCGATCAAGTACATACTGCAAAAACCTGACATATCAGGCAGGTTGGTTAAATGGACAATAGAGCTCTCGGAGTATGGAATACAATATGAATCACGAGGACCAATCAAAGCTCAATTTTTAGCTGATTTTTTAGTAGAGTTATCTGAACCACCTGTCGCTGATCGACACGTTAAGGAGATATCATAGATTTTATCAGTGGACGGGGCTTCTAATTTGAGAGAAAGTGGTGCTGCTATAGTATTAGAAGGAATAGAGGGAGTTTTGATTGAACAATCTTTGAGATTTGCTTTCAAAGCTAGTAACAATCAAGCAGAATAAGAAGCTTTGATAGCATGGATGCTTTTAGCTAAAGAAATGGGTATCACTAGGTTATTAGTCAAAAGTGATTCCGCATTAGTAGTAGGGCAAGTGACCGGAGAGTTCCAGGCTCGTGATCCGTAGTTAGCTAAATATTTAGAGGTGGTCCAATCTATTGCAAAAAATTTTGTTCTCTTTGAATTTGTGCATGTTCCGAGAGAGCAAAATTGCCGAGCTGATTTATTATCCAAGTTAGCTAGTTGTTCAAAACCAGGGCAACATAAATCGGTGATAAGAGAAACATTGGTAGCTCCTCGGGTAGATATGTGGGAGAAACATCAGGTCTTGGAGATCTTGATGGCTGAAGAATCTTGGATGACACCTTTAAAAAGCTATATTGCGGATAACAAGTTACTTGAGGATGTGAATGAGGCGCGAAAAATAAAGAAAAACTCAAGTCGATATACACTGATCGATGGCCATTTGTTTAGGTATGGATTTTCCAGACCCTTGATGATTTGCGTAGGTAGGAGGGAGGCATTTCGGCTCATGGTCGAACTCCATGAGGGCATTTGTGGAAGTCACGTGGGAGGGAGAGCATTGATGTTGCGGATAGTGCGGGGTGGGTTCTTTTGGCCCACTATGAAGAATGACTGTATGGAGTATGTCATGAAATGTGAGTCGTGTCAGAAACATGCTGACTGGAGCCATGCGCCACCAGAGGTGTTGCATTCTATTAATACACCTTGGCCCTTTCACACTTGGGGAATAGACATTTTGGGTCCGTTTTCTAAAGGGGTGAGACAACTCAAGTTTTTTATTGTTGTTGTAGAATATTTTACAAAGTGGATTGAAGCCAAGCCGGTTGCTGTGATTTTGGGTAGTCGGGTTCGGGAATTTATCTGGAAGAATATAATATGCCGATTTGGTGTTCCACGCCGAATTATTTCAGACAATGGAACTCAGTTTGCATGCTCACAGGTGAGGCAATTATGCGATGAAGTTGAGATTAAGCAGGTTTTCTCTTCAGTGGAGCATCCTCAAACGAATGGTCAAGCGGAAGCGGCTAATAAAGTGATATTAAGGGGTGTGAGACGAAGATTGATGGCAACAAAAGGAGAATGGCCAAATGAGATACACCGAGTGTTATAGGCATACCATACCACACCTCAAACGTCTACTCGAGAGACTCCATTTACCTTGGTATACGGCACAGACACAATGATCCCGATAGAAATCATAGAAAACACGGAAAGAGTAAGGTTGTTTGATGAGGAGGTTTTTGAGGTTGGGTTGCGGGCAAACCTAGATGTTATAGATGAAGTAAGGGACTTGGCCCAGATTTCGGGTGAAGCCATGAAGAGGAGGTTAGAAAGAAGTTACAAGACTAAGGTAATACCTCGGAGTTTCCAGGCACAAGATTTGGTACTAAGGAAGGCACAGTTAATTCAGATGGATAGTAAGTTGGCGCCAAAGTGGACCGGGCCTTATCGTGTTAAAAAAGTGTTGAGGGAAGGAGCTTACAAATTGGAGACATTAGAGGGAAAGGAAATACCACGAACATGGAATGCGGCAAATTTACGTTTTTACTTTAGTTAAATTGTTTTGTTCTATAGAGATGTTTTTCTTTGTTTTAATTTTTCAAATATAATGTTATTCAGCGTTACTTTTCTATTCCAAGCCGAGTTGCTTGAGGTTTAAAAGAGCCTTTGCGTTCTATTCCAAGCCGAGTTGCTTGAGGTTTAAAAGAGCCTTTGTGTTCTATTCCAAGCTGATTTGCTTGAGGTTTAAAAGAGCCTTTGTGTTCTATTCCAAGTCGATTTGCTTGAGGTTTAAAAGAGCCTTTGTGTTCTATTCCAAGCCGAGTTGCTTGAGGTTTAGAAGAAGTATAGAAATTGGCTAAATTGGGATGACTGAGAGCTCAGTTTATTACCGAGACAAATGGTAGTGGAAGTGTAGAAATTGGTTAGAAGAAATTGGCTAAGAGCTCGGTTTATAACCGAGGTCAGAGCTAGTAGGAGTGTAGATATTGGCTAGGAGAGATTGGCTAAACTGGTGTGACTGAGAGCTCGGTTTATAACCGAGGTCAAAGGTAGTAGAAGTGTAGATATTGGCTAGAAGAGATTGACTAAATTGGGATGACTGAGAGCTCGGTTTATTACCGAGACATATGGTAGTGGAAGTGTAGAAATTGGTTAGAAGAAATTGGCTAAGAGCTCAGTTTATAACTGAGGTCAGAGCTAGTAGGAGTGTAGATATTCGCTAGGAGGGACTGGCTAAACTGTTATGACCGAGAGCTTGGTTTGTAATCAAGATTATATGGCATTGAAATCGGTTAAGGGTGTAGTTTAGAACAGTTAGCAATCAAGATTATTTAAGAGTTGGTTAAATTAAGATTGGTTGTACGATTTAGAAGTTGGTAATTTTTTATTATCAAGTTGAAAGTTCAAGGAAAGAAATAAGCGAGAGACTTAACAGTAAGATCTGGAGAAATAAAGCTAAATACTAAAACGTTGAGAATATTTGTTTGCGATGTTAAATAAATAGTCTAGTGAGAAGTAGCAAAATATAAAAGCCAGGTTCAAAAGGTGATACAAAAAGTAATCTGAGATACAAAATATGGAGTCTCAGTCGTCAGCATCCACCAGTTGTCCGTTGACCACGGATTTAGAGATGTCCGTTGGAGATAAATCTGCATCGGGGCAGAGAACACAGACTTGATCAAGGGCGAGTTGGAATCCCATGTTCAGGGAGGAACCGATTTGGTCTTTGAGAAGTTCTGAGCTGTTAAGAAGATCTTTCTCTTTGAGAACCCAACTTTTCTTCTCGGCTTCTAGAGTTTTTAGTTGGTTATGTAAATCAGCAAGCAATTCGTCCTTTTTCTTTACTTGGTTCGTCAGCTCGGCAACTTCAGTGGTCAGACGAGAGGTTTCGGTTTGGGAAAGCACCAAGGCTTGCTCTTTTTGTTCTGAGTCAAAGGATTTTTGAGTGGATAGGAGGTTGAATTGGTCCATCAACATGAAGTTGGATGCTTCGGCTTTATGGAGATTAGCTAGGATGCTCTCGTGCAGAGTTTTGAGGTCTTGGGTCCTTAACAGGTTGACATCGTGACGGAGATAGTTGTGCTTCCGACCATGCTGAGAATGAAGGAACTAGGGGTGCCAAAAGCTCATCTCGGTGTCGTCCACTGTCTGATGAGGAGCCAACTAAATTTGCGAGGTTGAATGTTGCGAGGTGGCTTCAATTACCTTTTTGCCTCGAGATTTGAATTTTCGGGTCAGGGGCTCAAGATCGGGTTCCGATGTCTCTTCATGAAGTTCGATACGAGGAGGGGGTGCAGAAGGACTAGTGTCGGGTGTTGTTGTTTTTTGCTTCTTGAGTTGGCGAGCTCGTTTTAGCATATCTTCATGAGACATTGCCATTAGACTCTCTGCAAAAATAGGTAGAATTGGTTAAAAGGGAGATGATATTAAGTGCAAAATAATAAAAGGACAATAGTAAAGTAAGTACCGATGTGGAATTTTAGATCCACCACTCGAAATTCCAGCTCTAATAATTTTTGAGTATCAAAAATAACATCCAGTTGTTCCAGCATCAAGCAATCTTTTTTCTCAGAAGGGTCCAGGTCTTCTAATTGCCGAGGGGATTGAAGGTTGGGCGATTGGCACCAATATAAGGGGAAGCCTTCTAGGAGGGAAGGGCTGTGATCGGGGGCGACTATTTTTATGAAAATACCCTTAAAACCCTTGTAAGAAGAGTTGTATAAGGTTAGGAGAGCTCGACCACTAACTCCACTAAGGGAGGCCAATAGTTGTTTATGGGGAGCTCGTAATTCGAAGAAGTAAAGAAACATGTTGCTTGAGGGAGTAATTCCGAAGTGGGTGCATAGAATTTGGAAGGCGCGAATAAAGCCCAACTGTTAGGGTGTAGTTGGCATGGAGAAATGTTCAGAATGGTGAGGAGTTCTTTTTCGAAGGTATTGAAGGGGAGTCGTAAACCTAGCTTCTCAAATAAAGTAACATACATATAAGTAAATTTTTGAGGGGAAATGGGAAATAAATTGCCATCTCTACAAATAGGTTCATCACCATCGTAGGCAATAACGGTTACATCAGTTTCATTGCTTTTACACAAGGTTTGGTGGCGTCTGAAAGCCCTAATCCTAGTGAGGGTAGTCATGGATGAGGTTTCCCTGCGTAAGGCCAGAGGGGCCCAGGAATAGAGGACATTATAGTGGGTATTCATGGAGGGCGGTTATAGTGGCGGTGTGGTAAGGGTTTTTTCAGAGTAAGCTATGGATAATCAGGGAAGGAGGAAAATACAATTGCAAAGTTAAAACATAGTACAAAAAAAGGAATAATGCATAAGAAACAAGTAAAGGGAGCAAGGGGACAAGCATGAAATTTGAAGGAGAAAGAAGAAATACCTGGATAAAGGAAATGGCGGTTGAGAAAGGATAGGTGGGAGTGGAGGGAGCGTGAGTGTAATGAAGGGATGGTTGGGGTTGCGTAGGTTAAAGAGGGAGATGAATGACGTTTGATATTCAAAAAGGAGGGGAAAATAGGACCGTTGGATGAGTTACACGTGGTTGCGAAAATGCAGGGAACAATTATGATTTTACGGGAAGTGGATTCTGCTCTCCTCGTTCTGGAGACGAGAAAGTGCAGAAGTTGAAGAGTTGTGTACTGGTGCAGAGAAAGCGGTTTGGTTTTATGCCGAGATGATAGTTAAGAGAATTTTGTTGGGCAAGATAGATTTTTGGCATATGGCAGATCGGGAGTAGCAGATCGGGGTATCACCGAGGGGGAGAATAGTAACTGAATTGAATTCCGTGTTTGGCGGGATTTAGGGGATTAATAAAGGTTGTTATTATATTTAGAGATATTTTAGGGGAAAAAGATAATTTTATTTTGTATTATTTGTAGAATCTAGTATTTGTAACTGATTATTCTATAAATAAGAAGATTACTCTCATGGTCAAGGGATGGAAGGTTTTTGACCTAAATAAGTCTGAAACACTTTCTCTTTGTTTTGGCAAAGAATTATCTAGTATTTTTCTGAACCAGAACAAAAATATATTATTAAATATATATATTTTTTATTTTTTTGTAAATACCCGCGAGTACGCATGGATATCCGTGGATATTAAAAAATTATGTGGATACTCACATAATATATACCCGACAGATATAAATACGAGTACGAGACGGATATATATTTATCTAGCAGGTAGGGTACGGGAGAACTACACATATCCTATTCACCGTGTTGAACTCCCTAAACCGGTACATTGAATTTTTTATGGCATAAATTTACGAAAAAAGCTATAACCCAAAGAGAGTAGACATAAAATACATTTGATAAAGAAAGTAAGTATCGAAAAATTCATGCTTTGAAGATTGTAGTGATTAGTTCTTTTAAAATTTCTCCTTTGAGTCTGATAGTGATAGAAATTTTATTTCTATCTTCCCAATGATGTATAAACAATTTGTTGACTATAAATTATATATCGAAAATGTCTTATTTTAAATAAAAGAAATTAAATTGAGTAATATGGTAAAAGTCAAATATTAGACTAGTTTATATATTACAAGTCTGCGGAGAGATTAGCTGGTTAAAGTATTAAAATCTGAATTATTTGCATGACTTAGTCAACTATGTTTGTCCTCTTTAGACTTTCCCATAAACAATTGCGTAAATTCTGTAAGATGTTCTTCCACTATGTGAGTTGCAGAGTTTGGAATAATCATGGGTTTCATTTTCATTGATGGATTGGTTTCTCCCATCATCACCCTTTTTTCCTGGTCCTCAAAGTGCCACTGCAAGTGATTTAAATTAATTGTAAGCGTTTCTTTCTCATCTTTAATTTCTCCTTCATCCAATCGCAACCACAACTTTGAAACTCCAAACTCCATCTTTAATATGTATGGTTGTTTCAAATTAGCTTTCTTTTTCAGACGCAGACACACATGGTTCTGGCCACCCACATTCAAAATTAAACCATACCCAAAGGTATCTCTCGTTTTATATATTTTATATATTGTCTTTTTACTTTTCTTTTTATTAAAACTATTTGTATTGTATAAAAAGGTTAGAATAATGCGTATAACGTATCACTCATATTGTAATTTATTTTATTCATCACGTTATTATTAATTTATTTAGATTAAAAACTTGTTGGGAGTCTCGAATTGACTACGAATAAAAGTGGATAGAATACTATTTACAAGTTGATAGGGTAGAGTTTATTTAAATTTAAAATTCACTTTTATTTCAAAATATCCAAACAACCTATCAAATCTTGCCATCTGTCTAAGAGTTCACACGCTCTAGTTCCTCGTAAGAATCAAAACACTGCCACTGGTTTGAAATATGTCCAGTGTGACCGTATTTCCTGCCAAATTTCCTGATTTAGGTATTTTGATTACATTGAAGAATGAGTTTGAGAATCGCAATGGTCTTAAGGTGGTGAGAACACAACAAACACACATTCCATATTGGAAGCATTAGTTTGTGGCAGAAAGAGAGAAAATATGGCATCAAGGGAAAATGAAGAAGTGAGTCCAGTAGGGAAGTTGTTTCTTGAAGCATCTATGAACTGTTACGTGATTGCCAGCATGGGGTCGAAGACAAGGATCAATCCTGAGGTTATTAGAGAAGGTTTATGCCAAACACTGCTCAAGCATCCAAGATTCACCAGCAAGCTGGTTAGTAATTACTTATATCCTCTCCTAATATTTTGTGCAAATCATTTGATTCACAATTAATAAATTGTTGAAATGATTTCGTTCTATCTTTTTTTTCTTCTCCCTTTTAGGTAGATTGGTCTGTATCCAGTATTTTACATTAATTTTATCATTTATACTCAAAATAAACATTTTTCTTATTTATTTTCACAATATAAAACTCTCCTGACAATAAAATTATCAATTAATGTAATTTCCTTTTCTTTTTATGATTGATGTGATATAAACTATTTTTTTCATTAAAATTTCTTTAATAAAACTAGCCAATTATCAGTAGCAGATTTTTAAAAATATTTTAAATTGCTATATTTTTCTTATGATTAGGAGAGTATCAAATATATAAAATATACTAAAATTATAAAAAAAATCTTTTTATATATTAACTTATATATTTGTGAAGAAATATTAAGCGGGCCTGGCCCCCTCACACACCACTAAACTCTGCCAGCCAGTGTTCACTATATAAATGTTGTTCTATACGTTAATTTTATATTTTTAGACAAAAACATATTATTATTATTATTATTGATTATAATTTTAGATCTTTATTAAAATAATTAAATTTTGTTGTACCTCTGTCTAATTTAAAAAGTTTTATATGCGTTTTTTTTATCTGGACTTCAAAATGATTATAAATTAAATTAAAATTTTATTTATTTCCAGAAATTTAATTTTCCTCTAATAAACTAGTGTCTAATTTATTTAGTTTATAAATTATTTAAAATGTTTCTAGTTAAACTAATAATACCAAAGCAGTGGTGAAACTTGGACAAAATATTTAGGATACCAAATTATATATTTTTTATAAAATTATTTTCCTGTATTTAGACTATTTTCATACCATGATTATATATTTTCTGATTTTAAATCTTTTTAATTTATTGAATTCACATATAATGAATATTCTAATTTATGTTCCAATTTAAGGTTATTCACTATAGTGGAATTTGTAATGCATTTCAAAATATATCATAAAATCTTCCAAATTTTAAGTATGTAGCAAAAAACACAATTTTTAAATGTCATAATTTAGGGTTATATTAATTTGGGGGAAAATATAACTAGGATTCATGTCAATTTCATAAAAGAATCTCAAAATCATAATTAGGGTTCATACTAATTTGGAAAAAACTTGAATGAGGAAGAATATCATAATATGAAAATCATAAATCTAACACAGATAAATGATAATAGAATATTAATCTTGATTCATGAGAGATATTGTGATAATGTATTTTCAAAATCTCTGTTCTTCAATCTTTGAATTTGGATTTATCTTTTACTTTTTTTTTTTTCTGATTGTCATGCTTTACTGATGACTTAATGAGAAAAAAATTTATGGTTAGAGACAAAATCTTAATTTTTTTGTTAATCAACATCCATCAAATTGATTTTTATTTTATTTTTTAAACAATAAAGATATATGAATAAATAATATATATATATATATATATAATGAGAAATTGTTTCAAATTTATTATAAATAATATAATAATATATATAATATAATTTTAAAATATATAAAAATATATATAAAAAGTAAAATAAAAATCTTTTGGTGACCATTGTGTCATAGAGAAGGTCCGCCCTTGTACTAAAGTATAGTTTCTCAAAAATTATTTTTTACAATGGAAATACCCTTACAGAAATCATAAGATAGAAGTATTAAAAATTAAAATTTTAATATAAATAACGAACTTTTATTTATTAAAAGTTAATTGAAATACTCGATATTAGAATTTAATGTTGTTAAAATATTAAAAAATAATTACTTTGAAATAAAGGATGCTTTTAGGAAGGACATTATTTCATTTTACATTCTTTTATTTTCATAATTATTTATTTAAAGAAAATATAACTAATTAGATAGCCATATAAACTTAGAGTGTAATGCCCTTCCTTTTACTTTCTATTTCATATAAATTTACTCAAGGTTCATAATAATTAATTAATGAATGGACTATGATATTTTGACAAACTTTTTTTTATAATGTTTGACAAAATTTATTTTTCAACACACACCAAATCTTTTTCTTCTTTTTTCAAGTCACATCAGACTTTTTTTTTTATCCATTAAGGTGCTGCCACGTGTGCATTGTCAAAAGTTTGTCAATCAAACTTTGTTAAAAAATAATTTTCCTTAATTAATATTGAAAATGTGAACCTTATTTAGAATATCAACAAAGGTCTTTTATATTTGTTATTTTCAATTTTTTATATCTGATATCACTATTGCAATTTTATGTTTTGACTACGCCATATATGCCTCGATTCTGGTGCAAACGAGGCATATCATGATGCGGTGACATTTTTGTAATTTAAGTGACCTTTTATGCCCTGAGTCTCTTTAAAACTGAGGCAGAATAGGTGTTATTGCCTCGATTATAATTACAAATGAGACAGATCTCTCTCAAATTTTTTAATTTCTCGCTATAAATATTTTAAAATGATCACATACTTTTACGATTTGGGTCCCACTAAATCGAGGCATGAAAGCATTATGCTTCGGTCATATATAACCCGAGGCAATAGAGCTTTTTAGGGTTAAAAAACCCAAGTCAGTTCATTATTCCTGCACCTTCTTCTTTCTTCCTTCAACGTCTTCTTCTTGCTTCTGCAACGCGAAACGCGTGTGTGCCAGGCTCTCCACCGCTCCCTGTGCCAACCACTCCACTACTTTGTGCCATAGCCACTCCGTTCACCCCTCCGCCGCAGTTTGGCCGTTGAACAAGGCGTTGTTGGGCCACCTCCATTGTCGCGGGATTGAATGGTATGTAGATGGAGGCATTGTGCTAGGTTTTTGTCTTATGTGCTTGGCTCTTTGAACACTTTCTCCACCCATAAGCACTTTCAAAATTCAATCTTTCAAACTTTTCATTTCCATTTCCATGGTTCTTTGCCTTGAAACTTGTTGAACTTATTTGGTTTCAGCTACCCCAAGGACTCCGACAAACACATGCTTCCACCAAGAACATTCCCGAGCCAAATATTATTATTAGAAGAAGATGGAGCACTTAGAGGGTAGCACCAACAACAACACAAATTCCCGTGTCAGAAATTATGAACTAGGTCAGACTGTGGGCAAAGGAAACTTCTCCACTATGAAGCTTGCACGTTGCTTACTCAACAACTGTGTAAAAGTTTCTCCTTTTACCATTGCAAAGATTATTAGAATGTGTGTTTTGTGTATTGAAAATTGGAAATGGAATAGGTTTGAAATTGGTTCATAAATGCTCGAGTTTGGATTTAGAAGCCAATGGTGGAGGAAATGTACTTGGATGAGATGAAAGAACACGAACTAAAATGCATTTTTTTTTTAATTTTTGATGTCTATTATGTCTCGGTTGAAGTAAGACCCGAGGCAATAATTTTCGTATATGCCTCAGTTATGAACCGAGACATAAACCTCTCCTTTTTTACCTCACCAAGATATGTCTTGGTTATGAACCCGCAGTAAAAAGGCCAAAATAACTACGACCAAATCTATTCTCTGCACTAGTGTATAGGTCTGACTCGTCAATGAAGATAACATAGTTTTACATTAGAAAATATCTTTGACATAAATTTACGTCAAACAACATTATCTTTAATGTAAATTTACGATAGACAATGTTATCTCTAACATAAATAGATGTTGGACTACATAACTTTCGATGTAAATTTACGTCAGACAACAACTCTCCGATGTAAATTTGTCACTATTTAAACAGAAAAAGAAAACACAGATTTACATAGCACCATGCATTTGTCCGACATAAATCTATGTATTTTTTTTAAGTTGAATTGGTTTTAGCATGTAACTTAAATCATTTTGTTTAGAAATGTACCTCCTTTGATTACCTTTGTTGCCTTTCCTCTTGAGATACTTCTCAAACCTCTTGACTAATAGATTCAAGTTCTCATTATCACTTGATTCAGTTACCTCTTCCTCGGTTTCATCACTCTTCTTGGAGCTAGCCTTCAAGTCTATGGTTTTTACCTTTTTCTCACTTGACTCAAGCTCACTTAGCCTTTACATTTCAATCTCATGCTCTCTTAGTTTGCCAAATAGTGCAGTTATGGTGATGATGGATAAATCCTTAGATTCAGAGATGGCAGTCACCTTTGGTTTCCAATTTCTATAAATACACTTTAGCACTTGATGTTTAGCTGCTCTTTGTCAAATTCTTTGCCTAGACCTATGAGATGGTTGACAATGTGAGTGAACCCCTTTTGAACTTTAGTTATGCATTCTCCTTTTTGCATCTTGAAAAGCTCATACTCTTGAATCAAGGCATGCTTCCTTGCTCTCTTCACTTCATTCGTCCCTTTATGTGAAACTTCTAGGACATCCCACATTTCCTTTGCACTCTTACATTGGGAGACCCTAAAAAATTCATCCATATTCAAAGATGAAGTGATGATATTCTTTGCATTGCAGTCATATTGAGCTTTTCTTCTTTCTTCATCCGTCCATTCAGTCCAAGGTTTGTCCACTTGCTTATTTTCAACAAGACATTTAGGGGTTATGGTCCATCAGCTATTGCATCCCAAATCCATTTCTCTATAGATTCAATGAAAATTTGCATTCTTATTTTCCATAATTGATAGTTTATGCCACAAAACATGGGTGATCAGAACTGATAGTTTATGCCACAAAACATGGGTGGTCTATGAATAGAGGCACATTCAGCAAAAAAGAGTTTATTTTCAGCCATTTCAAAATATATTTTATCAAACTTGAATATATTTCAAGAACCTTGCTCTGATACCAATTGTTAGTTTTGAAATGGTGATTTAAGCCATGAAGTTGGGGGGGGGGGTTGAATTAGCTGTTTAAAACTTTTTCGAAAGCATAAAACCCCTTTCAATTAAATCAAATAGACTAGAGAATTAGAATTTAAAAGTTGCAGACTAGTACACTTTCAATTGGTCAAAAAATAAATAGCAGACTAATTTGTTCTTGAGCTATGTAATAGTTGATTAAAATTTCAAATCAGTCGGCTAAAATCCTGGGAATTTATTCAGAATACAGAATTTACAGATTTAACTCAAACAACAATCTTTTACGTACAAAACTTGTTCCAATCAATATTTTTCTAACAAGTATACAACCTCAGATTACACAAAAACGCATTAAAACACAACAAATAGTGGATTACTTGGTTTTCTTGAGTTTTTAAAGTGATTCAAAGTGAGTGAGATAAGGGAAAGAGAATTGCACAATTGTTTTTATAGTGGTTCACTCAATCACAAAGCTACATCCAGTTTACTAGGACAACCTGAGCTTGGTTTCCACTATATTCAAGAGTTTTACAAATCACACACCAAGATTACACTTTTGAACAAAGAAACTTACAAGATTTTTGACTCACAAAAAAATCTAGACACACACCCTACAAGAATCACACTTATAGACCTGAAATCACGTTAGACAAAAAAACCAGAGGTACAAGAACAACCAAACCTGATGGTGGCTCTCCCTAGCCAACCATACATGTGTTCTTCAAGCTACTCACAAGCCAAAATGTCTCCAAGATCAACCAAGATCTTCAATCTACACGCTGTAGTTGTGTATTGCAACATATATAGTTTGGTTTAAATGAAATAAGTCAGTTGAAGTTTTCGTACAGTCGGCTGATTTCACTAGACTTAAGTGAAATCAGTCGATTAAAAAATAATTCAACTGATTAAATGCATTCATACCAGAAACTATATACTACAAACCTTTTAGTCTGTTAAAACTCATTTTAACAAATTTAAAAAGACACACTAAGGCTAACAAGACATCTAACCTATGTCATATAGTCTACCAATATGATATAACACCTAATCATTACATTTAACACAATATTTTCATATTTAATGCACTAGAAACACAATCTTTAAGTGAATCTTCAACGATCTTCATCAATCACATGAGATCTTCATGCACTTGGCTTTATCAATTCCTTGTTTCAAGCTTGTTTGTGCCAACAAACTTTAGAGAAGGGTGGCTAGATGAGACCACATGGAATGCTCTAGCCTTGACTTATGAGACAAGTATGATGACACAAAATTTTGGCAACATTTCATTACATATCTCAAAGTAATTTTAGAAAAGGTGAGACACCTTTATTTATAGGAAAAGGTGTCTAAAAAATGTGTAGCTACAAAATCCTAAAAATTCCACCTTGGCCACCAAAGGTAAAAGGTACATGTATAGAAATTCACCTTGCATAGTGACTTTATCTCTTCTTGAATGTACTTGACCATGGCGAGGGGGTATGTTATCATCTAGTTTACTAAAGCAAACACAATAGTGTCCTTATATAAAGTTATTTTAGTGCTCAAGCAGTTTTTGACAACATTTTATCACATTTTGCAAATTGAACTCTTTTAATCTTTTTCTTTAAGAAAGGCTTCATATATGCATAGAAGAAAATATCCATTTGCAAATCGATTTCTGGCTGTTGAATAGCTTCACACTCATGTGATTGTCATCCTTACATATGATGAGCATGCTTATAAGATGCATTAAATGAACTCCAAGCATATGCATTAAATGTGATTATTCAGTAAGCAACATCTTGTTAGCTAAATGTAGTTATCTCCCATTGGACAGGGTGTCATTACTTGAATTCATAAAAGTAGAAAGTCATTTACAAAGCAAATAGACCTTTTCAAGTTGACAAAGCATAAACTTGGGAGTTGTTGAAGTAAATCAGGTTTAGCTCATGTTCTAAGAGATTGATTGTTGATGTGATGTTAGAATCCTCTTGATCAAACATAAGACATGCAACATATAGAATAAACATACAAATATTTGTGAAGTGCAAAGATCGTGTAAGATATATGTGCATATCATTTGAGCATCACAATACACTACAATGAAACTATTAAATAGTGACCGATTTTAAAATATATTTAAAGACCAATTTAATAACCAATTTTCTAATTATACTAATTTAGAGGTAATTTTTTTTTGTAGCCAAAACCATGATAACTAATGTTACTGACCAATTTAGAGACCAATTCATAATATAAATTGTTTTAGCTATCAATTTAGAGACTAGTTATAATTTTTTGAAACTATTTTAGTTATCAATAATTTTTAATTAATAAATTGATATCTAAATTGATCACTATAGTGATTAATTATTTAGTCATTAATTAAAGATTTTTTTTGTAGTAATACTTATTAGATGTAAAATCAAGATTTAGCATTGTATGACAAACGAAAATTTTTTTTTTCATGATTTGTTATTAGAAAAAAAGGAAGTTGGGCCTTACATATGAAGTATGACCATATTTTAACTAGCATTTGAAAAGAGAAGTGTTAGACGTTTTAAATTTTATTATACACGTAGAGCCTAAGAGTTATTTAATATTTATGAAAAGAAAACATGTATAAATAACAATAATTAGTTTTAAAATGTTTTATGATATTTTAAATTTTATATAAAATAAATAAACAAGGTAAGTAAAATGGTTATTTTTAAGTCGATTTGAGTGAAACAATAAATAAAAAGAGGTAATAAACAATTACTTGTTTGTGGTTTGTTGTTCAGGTTAAGGAGGGAAGGACAAGAAAATGGATCCCAACAACAGTTAATTTAGACAACCACATCATAGTTCCCGAAATAGATTCTAACATAGAACACCCAGATAGATTCGTTGAAGATTACATCTCCCATTTCACCAAAACCCCATTGGACCTCTCGAAGCCCCTGTGGGAACTCCACCTCCTCAACATAAAAACCTCAGATGCAGAAGCTGTTGCTATATTTCGGATCCATCATTCGGTGGGTGATGGTGCCTCTCTCATATCACTCCTCCTTGCCGCCACTCGCAAAACCTCTGACCCTCATGCACTGCCAACGGTGCCTACAAAAAACAGAAACTCCGAGCGCCACCGTTCATGGCTCTTCTCTATTTGGTGGGGACTACTTCTCATTTGGCACACTCTCGTCGATATGCTACTTTTTACTCTCACCATCTTCTTCATTAGAGACACTCCAACTCCTCTCAAAGGTGCTCCTGGAGTTGCCTTAAATACCAAACGCTTTGTCAATCACACCGTTAGTATGGATGATATCAAGCTAATCAAGAATCAAATGCAAACGGTAATTTACTTTCTCTTTCCCTTTTTTTTATCCCTTACTTTCAAATTATTTTGCATACTTTGTTTTCACTTGTTTTACCATTAAGTTTTTATAATTTCTACATATTTTACGTTGTTAATGAATATAAACATAATTTTAATTTAAAGTATCAATCCTATTGTGGCTTGTATCTTAGACGGTCTTGATAGATATGTTGTAAACAAAACCAATTATGTATTTATGCACAACTCTCCTTCAAGAAAAGATGATTTGGATACTGATTTTTTTTTTTTCTCACTTTTGTTAAATGTTGATAATTAGACCGTGAATGATGTTTTGTTGGGGGTAACACAAGCAGCTCTCACTCTCTATTTGAATCGAGCATATGGTAAGGTTCTATATTTCTTGCAATTCAACTTTATTAAAACTTGTATCATTAACGAATGCTGCAAATTATCTGCACCAGACAAATGACATATGAATAAATTGTTTTCGGAACTTGACCCCCAACAGATCAGGAAGCAAATTTCAATGGTGCCAAAGGGAGATCAAGTGCCCTTAAGAACATTCGCCTTAGGGCATCAATTCTTGTTAACATTAGACCTGTTGGTGGAATACAGGTGAGTGTGGTTGTGGAATAATTAAGATCCAATTGGAAATATTATATAAAGTCCATTATTTTTTTAATTTATCTTGATAGTTTTTTCTTTAAATAGGATAATTAAGTCCTGACTATTATTGTGGTAATTAGGATCTAGCTGATATGATGGCAGAGAAATCAAAAGTAAGATGGGGAAATATTATGGGATACATAATCCTCCCGTTCGATATAGCTATTTATGAAAATCCATTGGAATACATTCGTAAAGCGAAGGATAGAATCGACCGAAAGAAGCACTCATTGGAAGCAATTTGCTCCTACTTTTGTGCAAAGGCAGTGCTCAATTTATTAGGTGTCAAGGTATTAGTCACAGGACTCTACGTATTTTTATAGATAAATATTAGTTGTTAGTAATATCGAAAAATATTAGTTGTTAGTATTTTATTAGTGAATGAATTGAACTCACTATTTCTTTTATCCCTTTAAAATTCATCGAACCAATCTTATAACCTTACTTAAAACAAAGCTTAAATTGATGTGTTTTTCATGATGTGTGAAGTATTCTTTCATTTTGGAGTTTGTTGTAGGTTGCTGCTGCGATAACAGAAAGAGTTCTCTTTAACACAAGCATAGCCTTCTCTAATGTGGCTGGACCTGTGGAAGAAATTAGCTTCTTGGGTCATCCGGTGGCATACATTGCTCCTAGTGTTTATGGACACCCTCAAGTGAGTGTTCACTCATTCATAGTTTTAACTCTGGGTTTGATGATGAGTGTAATGTACATGTACCCTTCTTTATTTGTTTGACAGGCACTTACAATCCATTTCCAAAGTTATGCTAACAAGATGACCATTTCTCTAGCAGTGGACCCACTTGTTATTCCCGATCCTTACCTTCTTTGTGATGATTTTGAACAATCGCTCAAACTCATCCGTGATGCTGTTCAGAGAAACAACGTTGTCCATCTAGTTTAATAGTTTAAAATCAAATTATGAGATTTAAACAATTTTCACAGTTATTTATTATCTCCCAGTTCAATTTATATGAATAACTTGGGAACTTATATTTCTTAAGGATAAAAGAGAATAAAATGATTCTCAGTGGCTTTTTCTCATTACATATATTGAATATATGTATATAAATTCTTCCGAATAATTTTGAAAATAAAAATAAAATATACAGAAATACAACGCGCTGAATACATCGTATGACTGGTCGGCTATTATAATATTGGGCTAGGCCCAATATCTCTAGCCCAATACCTTTTTCCAAAACAGAAATACCAGACAAATCGTATTAAATCTTAAACGAAAAACTAAAATTATTGTTCTTTGTCAAAAATCGGACATTTTCGGACTCAATCCCAGCACGTATTACAGAACAAATATTTTTAATCATTCGTATATTTGGAATTACAAAGTAAAACATTTTAATATACTATAACATGAGTGTAAAAAAGAATATACTCTTTTTATTATAAAATTACGTACTAGTCAAACAAATATAGTAATTAAATTAAATAAAAATTAAAATAGAAAACTTAGCCGGAGAGCTTTCTTAGAACGGAGAAAAAGACCGGGAAAACAAGAGGCAACGTTGACATTTCACATTGCAAATTGGTTTGCGAATGCGTGAACCTTCCTTCATGCACTTAAAAAGGGTGAAAAGAAGCAGTAACTGACAAAGAACAGAGGTGAGAGGCAGAGGCAAAGAAGTGAACGAACACAGCGATGGAGGCGAGCCAAGGGGGCGAACTTCGTGGAGATGAAATAAGAACCAGGCAGTAGAGAAGAGAGCAATTTGGCGAGTGAACTTGTCAGCGGTAGCAGCTTGCGTCGATGACACTAGTGTAGCTACAGAGAAAATGGGTGTAGTTAAAAACTAGGTCACGAATGTGAATTCTGTGTAAAAGTGAAAATGAAAGGCGTCTATGATGATGGTTGTCCTACAAAACCGTCGTTATATACGGTGAGTTAGAGAAACGATGACAATTTTTAACTCTAATCATCATTATATATGATCAATTAGAAAAACATCGAAGAGGGGACTTGGGTAACCATCTTTATTTAATGTCTTGGAAGGCCTATTCTCCACTAGTGTTGACTTAATGGTAAGGGAGGCCAAAGGGATATGGAAGAAGGACATTAGGAAAACGACAAGAAACCGAAGGGAGACGAGGGTCGAGAAAAGGGGAACTTGGGAAAAGCAGGAGAGCTCAAACAAGTAAAAGGATAAAAGGAGAAAAAGTGATAAAGGATAGGGCAGAGTGAAATTTAAGGAGAAATAGAGGTAAACTTGTATTTGTTCCAGATCGATCATTATTCATGAGGAACAATAATAAATAAGAGTAACAACAGAAATTTCTTAAAATATCTTAACATTTTCCTTCCAGTGAAGAAATATGTTTTTCATTCCCAACTTACATATAATTTTTTCAAAATTATTCACTACAAGAATGCAAGTTAATAGCTTTTATAAATTTGTGTCCGTGAAAAAATGGACTACATTAAAGTCAGTTCTATCGACTCTTCAACAACTCAAAATAAAGTAAAAATATTAGAGTTGACCAAGCCCACTCTAAATCGATGAAACTTAAATATATGAATAATATTTTAATTTTTAAAAATAAATTACATGTTTGCATTGACTAAACCCGCTTAAAAACAATATTTTTTTATTGATCAAAACGTTCTTCTTTGTTATTCTTATGAGAATGAAAAATTTTTAAAAAGTTGTTTAACTTAGCATGTGCTTCAACCTCTCTACTTTGGTAAAATAAAGAAAATTAATTATACAAATTAGGGGTGAGCAACGGTCAGGTTAGATTGGATTCGGGTTCAAGAAGGCCAATCTGACCCAATTCGAATTCAAAATAAGAAATCCATATTCATATGTTTATGTTATCAGGTATTGCGGGTTCGGGTTTATCAGATACGGTTAAATGTAAATATGGATACGGGTTATCCGTAATGAAAAATTCGAAGGAGGAAGAGAAGAACATTCATCATATTATAGCCATGGTTTCCTTCATCATCTCCACCGTCATGCTTTTATCCATCACCAAGTCATTTCGTAGACCGCTACCGCACCACCATCTACAACACGGATTGGAGCAATTCGTCATCCACGACACAGATAAGAGTAAATCTATCACCCACGACGCAGATCAGACACAGATCGAAGCAGATATGTCACCTATGATTGTTAAAGCATCAAAACATAGTTGTTTTACAAGAAAAATACCACATGCCTTGTCACCAAACGAAACCTTGTTGGATTACCCCGATCTTGCTCCTAACCACACGCTTTGGAGACTCATCCAAACTTGGTGTTCTATGAACGCTTCTCACATAATTGTAAAGATCCCAACTCCAAAACCACCTGTTAACAAGACTCAAATTTCTAAAGTTCTCAAAGATTCTTCTCACTCTCCTCTCGTATGCCTCTGAATCCTCAAATCCATCAAAACAAGAGAAATAAGTAATATGCATGAAGGTTGCAGGTGTTGTTGATTAGAAACAATGCAGAGAGAAAGAGAAAGATGAGTGGGGCGGCAACGCAGTGAGAACAAGAAAGAAGAGTGGGCAGCAAAAAATTAGGGTTTTTGAAAACTTTTAATTGGATAAGTATTGATTTCGGGTCGGGTCGGATATCCACGAAAAATTAATCTAATATCCGTACCCGACTGTTTAAAATCATATTTATTCAAATAAATTTATTCATTCAACCCGAAATAAAAAATCATTATCCGAATCCATTATTTACTTTTCGAGTTTTACGGGTTCAGTCAGGTGGAGTAATTTTGCTAACCCCTAATACAAATTATAGCCATCACAAAGCCACACATGGTAAATGAAAAAAAATAAAAAGCATTAATTTACTTTCTCTTTCCTGAGAGTTTTTCCCTCTCTAATTTTGTGGTTTCCCTTTCTTAGAGTTCAAAATTTATATTTAAATATTAAATGGAAATCGTAAAGCTGCCACAAACATTTACTATAATATTACTATAATAAAAAAGTAAGTAATATTCAAATTTAAAGTAATTTTATATATGAATTAAATATTTAATAAATGTTGAATTAAAGAACCGATTCATCTTCCAAGACTAAGTAACATTTTTCTCTTCCATTACTAGTTTGCCTATTCCTCTTCTCTCAGCACAACATACATCATCTCTCAAACTAAGGTCTCTCTATATTTCATTATTGAACAAATAGGAAAAGTTCTTCAACCATTGCATCACCAAAACAACCTCCTTCCTTCTTTGGTGACGAATTTTTTGTGTTGTTCCTGCACGGACTCTTGAAGCAGAGTGGGGAAACGTTCAAGAGGATTTGGAGCGGTGGAGGCAGAAAAAAGTTGGTGAAGCGGAAGGAACTCGTGTTGACGCTAGACGACTTAAGCCTCCCAGACTCAAATTCGTGAAGGAGGAAGCTTCGACTAATGATGTTAGGGGTGGTGAGGTGGAAGGTGCGGGTTAAGAAGGTTGGTGTCACAGAGTAGATGTTAGTAAACCTAGTATCAGTTTTTGTGTGGAAGTTCTGATTGTTTATCCTAATTTTTTATTTTGCTTCCATGATCCTTTTTCACTTTGGCTTTAGGCAATATGTTGTATTTCTTTGAGATCCCGAACCTTGAATGTATTGATATAATTTCAACCGAATGTATTGATATGTCTAAGTTCTTTGGATTTACCAAGGCTAGGGCTACAAGTTTTGCATTTCTTATGTTACTTCTCATATGTTTTTATAATTTTTATGATACTTTTCATTTGTGATTTTTATGTTACGTTTGATATGTTTAATTTGGTTATTAATTTATTACCCAGTTTGCTTTCAGTATTTCTTAAAATACTAATTTATTTTTTTAAATATGGCACTGTAGCGTCGGTTAAACCGACTTTATTTTGCTTTTAGTACGTCAGTTCAACCATTTATACTTTTGTTTCAGATGAAATTAGAGTCCTTCTTAAAATACTATTTTTTTAAATATGGTACCGTAGCATTGGTTAGACCGACTTTATTTTGCTTTCAATATGTCAGTTCAACTATTTATACTTTTGTGTTAGAAGAAATTAGAGTCCTTCTCTTGCGTGGGCCGGACCGTCTCTATTTTGAGTCCTTTGTCACTGTACACGCTAATGATAGAAAGCTTCCTGTTATAATGGGTGTGTTGTAAACAGACTCTTCACGGACGCAAAAGGGTCCATTTTCTTCTCTTGGGTAGGTTTAAGTTGGACGTTATTTACATGTTTTCTTGAAGTGATTATTGTTCAGCCCTTTGGTAATATGTGCAAGTTATCGTTGAATAGAAACATATGATGTGCAAATCATGTCGCTGTCAAACTTTTCTTTAATAAAATATTTGTCTACTTCAATATGTTTGGTTCTGTCATGTTTTACTAGATTATGAGGTATGCTAGTTGCATATTTATTATCACAATAAAGCTTCATAGGTCCACTACAAGAAAAAGTAACTATATTTCATCACTAAAATTATAAATATGTTATTAATACCATCTTGTGATAATAATTAAGATGTCACTAGTACCTTTGTCATTATTGTACTTGTCACAATAATCTTAAATGTTACTAAAACCAAATTTTATTCTGACAAAAGTAACAATGACAATAGTAAAATGTCACAAATATATAAGACATCAATGATACAGTTATTGTCACTATAATATTATATGTAATAGTGATGATAACTAGATATCACAAATATAAAAGAGAATGAAAATAAATTAGTTGTCACTATTATTAATTTTAATTATTATTATTATTATTAGTATGTTGTAAAACTTTATGTGAAAATTATTTTTAATTATTTGTAGTTTATCATTTATCATTATTATTAAAAATTACAATAATATATAGTTATCTTACAACATCATGATAAATATACCAATCAATTAAAATAAAAATAAAGTATCCATTAAAATAAATATCAATTAAAATAAAATAACATAAAATGTAAACACAAAGTATCATTACGTTTAAAATGACAAACTAAAATGTTCAACAATAAATCCAAATAAATAATATGTGAAATGAGATTGAATTGTAATGTAGAACAATTAAATTAAATAGACACTTAAAAATACCAATAAATGTAGTGTCTTCAAATATTTTGATCCTACAAAATAAAACAAAGTAAAGCTTTAATATCAATAAAGAATTAATTAATAATACTTTAGAAATATGTAAAGATGAAATTATAGACTCATTAATTAAAAAAAATAAATATTAATGATACAACTTTCTTCATTTTGAGGGAACATTTGATCCACTGAATGATTGGCTTCTTAATAAATTAGCCATTTGGTGTTTCATCTCTGTTTGTATATCTTGCTTCATTTGATCACGTTGAAATTTCAAAGCAAGTTCTTGATCTTCAATTAATTGTCATTGAAATTGCAATTCATTATGAAGTTGAGTGTTAGTTTCTTGTTGATTTTGAATGATGCTATTCAACTTTTGAACTTCTAACTCTAGATCACTTGCTCTTTTTTGTGCATTCTCCACTTGATTTTGTATAATTTGTCCTCTATATTTTTCTTTGTGATTGATATCGTTCCCATATCTTGTGAATGATTTCGTGTTGTTCCTAGTACAAATGAAAAATGCTTAACCAATGGTACATGTGCTTTCGAAATTTCTTCCTCGTATTCACCCACATTTCACCCACACTTTTCAAATTATCCAATGTAATATTAAGACAAAATAATTAACATTTAAAATATTTATTAATAGTAATTTTTGATTAGATCAAATAAAGAAACATTTGAAATATAAAGTAAATTCGAAAAATAGTTACACTAAAGAAGTCAACATATGAATGAAATTATAAAATAAGTTGATGTCTCTAAATATTCCTATATCTACATATTTCAATTTTAAAATTGTACCCATAATTCAAATATATATACTCAAATCTAGATAAAATATATATGTAAATAATTTGATTGTTTATAATTTTGAAAACAAAAAAAAAATGGAAGAGATATTTGATAAATAAAAGATGAAGAGAGATATTTGATAAATAAAAGATGAAGAGCATCATTGTATTTCACAGTTTGTGAAAATCTAATAAAATTATATATACATGTATAATACAGAAACGTACAAACATTATTTTAAAAATTGAAAACTCTTCATATATGAATGATTTCCGGAAAGCAACGGTATATATTGAAAATACTAGTTTTATTGTAAATAATTTATATCTTTTTTTTTTTTTATTTCAGTAAAGTCTAACAAGTATGTTTAGTTATTTGGATTTGTAGAATTATAATTATATATTTATATTGTATCGTGAGAATTTTACGACATATGTATCCCATCTAGATAGATACATGAATATATTTTACTACTATATGTTAGTTACCTTAATTATTATTGGATGATTTCTTCGTTCTGTATTAAATATAAAGTAAATTTACTGCTATATGTTAGTTACCTTAATTATTAATTATTGTTGGATGATTTCTTCAGTATTAAATATAAAGTAAATTTGATGGCAATGGTAACACTAAAAAAGTCAACATTTGAACGAAATCATAAAATAAGTTGAGGTCTCTGAATCTTCCTATATTTATATATTTCAATTTAAAATTTTTACCCATAATTCAAATATATATACTAAAATTTTAAAACATCAACAAGAAAAAAATATAACTTGTATATATTAAAATAAAAGTTAGAGTATATTTTTACTTACCATAATTTCTTCTCCATTGGAAACACACAAATTTTCATTAGATTTCATACGTGTAGCTTTCCATACTTCCACTACACTTGGCCATTCCTCACTTTTTTATTCTTCTTTCTTTTGAAAAAAAGAAAAAAAGAAGATAATGTGATGTTAGATTAAATAGAAGAACAAAAACAAACTTGTATATGTGAAACATATAAAACAAATCTTATAAAACCTAGTTAAAATTTGCACAAGTTAGTACCCATAAAACATAATAGTAATTTTACATCCTCAAATGCCTTTTGGAAAATTAATTTTGTGCCAATACCTGATTTAGTCTCTTGTTTACTTTGACTAGTGTTATTTTTCAAGCTCATTTCCTTTAAATGTAGAAATAATTTAATATATAATATAAAAGCACATAAAAATTAAAATTCAACTTTAACATATAGATATAAAAAGGGAGTAACTTTACCTTAAAATTTGAATCATTCCACTTGTTATTTATTAACCAATTCCAATCTTGAAGATGTACGTCATTTGGTCTACCTTTATTTTGAATGTCTGTTTGATACAAGTGGTGATGTCTATTCCTATATTGCTTTTGCAATTGTTTCATTGCATGTTCTTTATCCTCTTCCTTCAAACATAATGCATATACTATATGTGATAAAATAATAAAAAGTTCCAAATAGATCATTGCCAAAATACAGCAAATAGATAAATAAAAATTAACTAAATACATTTACATTAATAAAGTTATACTAACCTTCATATGTTTCCACATTATAGTTAAATCATCGTCAGATATCTCTTTCCAAGTTTTAACTTGAAAGGAGCTTTATGACGTATACATACAGTTGCTTCAGCCTTGAAATATTTTGCATGTTTTCCACAAAGCTTGAAGTACGGAGGAGGAAATTGGATGTTAAACGTTTTGCCCAATACCATTAATTCTCCTCTTTTACTTGGGAGTTTTGCATTAATGGAATGTCCACATCTATTCTGAACTAAATGTTGTGTTAGAAAAATTTAATATAATTTTAAAAAATAAATAATTACTAATATTTTTCATGGACTTTTAATTTGATGGGTTAATGTTTTTTATGGTTAACGACTATATTTTTTTTATTACAATTGACTCTCGTATCTTCCTTTTCTACCTATAAATACCACCTAGGTACATGGGGAAAGTCACAACAAACACTAGAGTTCTCTCAAAAGTGCACTTCTTTTCTTCTCTATACTATCTTTTAAAACAATGGTGTTCATAAGGTTTAGAGATCCTTCGCTATACTCGATTGATCTGACGAGTTATTGTATCTTGAGAAAGGAACGAATAATTTGTCATATTAAAACTACTATTGTGTTATGAAAAACACTTGAACTAAACTATGCATTTGCAATGGAAAAATTTTTTTAGCTTGATATTTTTATGGAAAAAAAATTACTGATATTAAAAAAATTCTTATCAAATTTATTAATTTTAAAATATTGTTTAACACATGAAATTGAAATGAATTATATTAATTGACATCATGCTTATAATCATGTGTGTACTCATAAAAATATTATCTTCATATAAGAAATTGAGGGGATGATCAAGTAAAATTAAACTTGTCTTCTAGATTTATTTTTTAAAGAAAAAAAGGAGGTTTTCATGTTTCTGGATTTAGAAACTTCCTTGTTGCTCAACAAGGTTATGAAGTGGTTTTCAAGTGCAATAAGATTATTATTTCTAGACATGTTATTTGGTTGGTAAAGGATATATTTGTAATGATTTGTTTGAGTTAAGTACCTTTATCTTGTAATAAAATATTAAGTAACTTTTTCTTTGATTATTCCAATTGTTGAAAGTTGTGTTATATGACATGTTATTGCTAAAATTATTGAGAAGTTTGGTTAGAGACCATTCAATTATAAAATTGAGGTACAAAATTAATTAAAAAGGGAAGTGATGAAAATACATGTTTGTATAAATGAGTGTTTTGTGCGAAACTCATGGTATTATTCATTAAGTAATATCTTCATATAGTGTTAATCTAATGGTGTAGTGAAAGAAAAAAAAATGCTTTGATATGGTAAATGTTATTCGACAAGTTCTAGCTTGCCTAAAATTATAAAGGGTGAAACTTTATATATAGTTTGTCATATCTTCAAATTTAATTCCTTACAAAGGTTTTGATAAATTTCTTATGCGTTACCAAAAAAAAAAGGAGAACCACATTTCAAATATTTCAAAGTGTAGGGGTGTCTTGCAATGGTTAATGTAAGACTCGAGAAATTTAAATAACTAAATAAATAATTATTTAATAAATGCGGGTAGTAGGAGCCTTTATGACATTTATTGTGGATTATTATGACATGCAAAAGTATTAGGTCAAATGGTTTAGAGTACTTGTCTGTGTGAAAGGACTTGGTTTCGAGTTTTATGGATTAGTATGTTATTTTAATATGTGTATTATTTTAAAGTTATGTTTGAGCGTGATTAGTGATAATGTAATCCTAAAATTATAGGAATAATCACAAAACATGAATTGTTTGAATTGGTTGTGCGCTTGCTTTATGATTGAATGGTTGTGGGTTCAAACCTTCTCGTGATTAGTGATTCATGTGCAGTATTCATAATTGAGTAGGCTGAAGTTCAGAAACAATCGATTAAAGGGTGCAAATTTAATTTCTTTAATTTGTTTTAGGTTACCAAAGTCACATTGAAATTACACACCACAATGCTTTTTGGTGAAACAAATTAGAAAAAGCAACACATGGTTGATGCAATAGTTGTGAAGGGAAGATAATACCTGACACAAGATGCTCTCTTTGACTAGGTCAGCTTTAGAATTTAATTCATTCAAAAATTTGTAGTTTAAGTAAAATCAACACATTGATTTTATAATCTAGTCGACTAAAAATTTAACAGTTCACAAAAGAATGCACACAAAATCTGGTTAAGGGAAATCAATAGATTGATTTCAGAAATCAATCGATTAAAAATCATGAAATTGAACTTTATATTTCGAGATATAGTTTTAATGAAATCAACACATAAAATTGTGAAAACAACATATTAAAATTCATGAAGATCAAATTTTCTACATACAGTGGCAACTTAAGTGAAATCTACACATTGATTTACATAATCAACAAATTGAAAATTTTTGACAGATCATGATTTTTGCATACGTAACTGTTTAAGTGAAATCAACGCATTGATTTCAGAATCAACAGACTGAAAGTTTGACAAATCAAAATTTTTGCAAACAGAGACGAATTTAAGTGAAATCAACACATAAAAATGAAAAATCAACAGGCTAAATATGACCGTTTTTAGTTTATGCACACATTAGCTTATTTTAATGAAATCAATGCATGGATTCATAAGATTAACATGATAAAAACACATTAGACCACATTCTTCATGTTTAATATGCCTAGTTCAGTTCTTAGCTTGTTAAACGTATCTCTAACTGATGGTTTTGTGAACAAATCAGCCAATTGATTTTCAGTTTTAACAAATTGAGTTTCACAATCTCCCTTTTGAACATGATCTTGAATGAAATGATGCCTAATCTCTATATGTTTGGTTTTAGAATGTTGTATTGGATTATTGGTTAAGTTGATGGCACTAGTATTATCACAATAGAAGGGTACCTTACTTAGCTTTACACCATAGTCCAAGAGTTGATGTTTCAACCATATGACCTGTGCACATCCATGTCCAACTACTATATATTCAACTTCAGTAGTGGAGAGCACCACACATGCTCGCTTTATGTTATTCCATGAGATTAGACTTGAGCTAAGTAGGTGGCAAGTGCCACTTGTGCTTTTCCTATCCAATTTGCACACTGCATAGTCAGAATCTGAAAAACCACTAAGAGTTATGTTAGAATCAGATGGATACCATAAACCGACAATAGTTGTTCCTTTCATATACTTTAAAATCCATTTTTCAACTTTTAGGTTCGACTCCTTTGGATTTGCTTGGAACCTTCCACACAAACATACACCAAACTGAATATCTAGCCTACTTACTGTAAGATAGAGAAAAGACCTAATCAACCCTCTATATTTGATTGAATCAACTGGTTGGAAATTGGAGTGGCAAACTGAATCATCCATCAGACAATTTGCTGCAATTGGAGTGGCAACTTCCTTGCAATCCTTCATTTTGAACTTCTTCAACAAGTCAAAATAGTATTTTGATTAGCTTAAAAATGTTTTATGCTAGAGTTGCTTGACTTGCAACCCTAGAAAGTAGGTAAGCTCACCCATCATGGACATCTCAAATTATTCCTGCATAGCTGCAACAAATTCTTCACACAAGATGTTATTATTTGAGCCAAAGATGATGTCATCTACATACACTTAAACAAGTATAACATCACTTTCATGTTTTCTAATGAAGAGTATTTTATCAACTACACCTCTAGCATAACCTTTTGACAAAAGAAAGTTGATTAGCCTATCATACCACTATTGTGGTGCTTGTTTCAAACCATACAAGGCCTTTTTCAATTTGAAAACATGGTTAGGATAGAGATGATCCTCAAATCCTGGAGGTTGTGATTCATACACTTTTTCATTTAAGAAACTATTCAAGAATTCACTTTTCACATCCATTTGATGCAATTTAAAGTTACACATGCAAACATATGCTTATGGTAATCAAAATCAATGTTTTTTTTCTTGATTATACCCTTTAGCAACTAGTATAGCTTTGTTTCTTACTATATTTACCATCTTCATCCATTTTATTTCTAAAAACTCGTTTAGTTCCAATTATATTCATGTCATCGCTTTTAGGAAATAGAAACCATATATCATTTCTTGTGAATTGATTAAGTTCATCTTGCATAACAACAATCCAATTACTATCATTTAAAGCATCATTCACAGTTTTAGGTTCAATTTGAGATACAAAAGCAACATGTGCACAAAATACAAGTCTGCATCTAGTGGATACTCCCTGTTTAATATCACCTATAATGTTGTCATTTGATAATCCTCTAGGCTCGATCCAATCCTTAGGTAAGTTGTTATTTGTAGCTTTTTCAGTCGACTGTTTTTCTTTTTCAATTGATTGCTTTTCTATAGCAAATTGCTTTTTTGCAACATAATTCTTTTCCTGCAGTAAATCATCTTCATCTGCATTCTTTGACACTTGATCTTGCAGCTTTAGGTTAGTTTCATCAAATACAACATGCATGGACTCTTCAACAGTCATTAGTCTCTTGTAATAAACCCCATATGCATGGCTTTGTATAGCATAACCTAGAAAAACACCTTCATCCGCTTTGGCATCAAACTTGCCAAGTTTCTCTTTGCCATTATTTAAAATGAAACACTTATGTCCAAATAATTTTAAGTGACTTAAAACAGGCCTTCTCCCTTTGAAAAGCTCATAAGGGGTTTTCTTCAAAATAGGCCTAATCAACACTCGATTTAACACATAACATGTTGTGTTGACCGCATCAGCCCAAAAGTACTTAGGTAGTGAGTTTTCATTTAACATGGTTCTAGCTAATTCTTCAAGTGACTTATTATTTCTTTCAACTACCCCATTTTGTTGTGGAGTCCTTGGAGCAGAAAAGTTATGTTTAATCCCATGTTTTTCACAAAAAAATGTTCAAATCTTTCATTTTGAAACTCTCCACCATGATCACTTCGAATAGACACTATCTTAGAACTCTTTTCATTTTCTAAAACCTTGGCAAGTCTTTTGAAATCATGGAATGTGTCATTTTTGGTTACTAAAAACAAAGTCCATGTAAACCTAGAGAAATCATCTATGACAAATACATAAAGGTTTCCACCAAGGCTCATAGTTCGAGATGGACCAAATAGATCCATGTGAAGCAACTCCAAAGGTCTTTCAGTTGAAACACAATTTTTGTGTTTAAAAGAGACCTTGGTCTGTTTCCCTTTTGGCAAGCTTCACATACTCTATCCTTCTGAAATTTGAGTTTTGGTAAACCTTCAATCAATTGTTTTCTATTTAGCTGATTAAAATGCTACATGTGTTTTTGACAAAGCCTCATATGCCCTAACCAAGTATCATTCTCTTTTGTAAGCAAACAATGAATGCTAAATGACGCATGATGCAAAAGTAAGTATATATTTTTTACTCGTTTCCCAATCAATACAATACTACCACCACATGCATCATATATAAGGCAATTATTTGGTTCAAACATGACTTTAAAGCCTTTGTCAAAAGTTGTCTTATACTTATCAAATTGTGCTTTAGCCCTTCTACTAGTAGCACGTTCTTGATGTTGAAAGAGGATTCATTGCTTATGACTCCATTTCCAACTATTCTCCCTTTGTTGTTATCTCCATAGGTCACAAATCCTTCCTCCTTCAAGTCCAACTTTGCAAACTTGGTCTTGTCACCTATCATGTGTCTCGAACAACCACTATCAAGGTACCACATATCTTTCTTCTCTTATCATTTGGCTTACTTTTTGAAAAGAAACTAGAGAACTTCTTGGCTTTTTTTTTTGAAAGTAAGATTGTAACCAAGTCCAACTTTCCCAAACACACAATTTTGAGAGCCAAGAACAGCTTCTTGTTGAACTTAGCACAGGTTTTCAAAAGGCATTTCACTTGATTTTTTAAAATTGTGCAGTTTTCACAGGGTTTTTTAGCCGGCTGATTTCTAAAACATTCAATTGAATTAGTGTAAATCATTTCCAAATGTTCAAAATCAATTTTTAAATCAGCTATTTCTTTTTCCTGTTGACTGACTCTGTTTTCAGGCAATTGTTTAAGCCTTTTAATCGATTGTTTAACACATAAATCTTGTTTGCTTCATTACGCAACTCCTCAAAATCATGCAACAATTAATTATAGTCATTTTTGTCTAGAGAGCTTACTTGATTTGATGAGGATGATTCATAAGTAGCCATGAGGCACAAGTTGGCTTCCTCACTCTCATCTTGTGATGAGCTACTTGTTGAATCATCATTGTCCTCCCATTCTATGTATGCACGTGTCTCCTTTGGTTTCTTCTCTTTTTTCTTATCAAAACTCTTCTCCTTTTCTTTGTTAACATTTGGATATTCAATCTTGATATGTCCTTGCTTTCCACAATTATAATAAGTGAAATTAGAAGAATTTGACTCACTTTGTTTGGAAGTGTACCTCTTTTGATTACCTTTTCTACCTTTCTTTTTGAGATACTTCCCAAACCTTTTAACAAGGAGAATCAAGTTATCATTGTCACTTGATTCAGCCACCTTATCCTTGGGTTCATCATTTCTCTTGGCGCTAGCCTTCAAGGCTATATTCTTCATATTTTCTCACCTGACTCTAACTCATTTAGCCTTTGCATAAATATCATGTCCCTTTAGCTTGCCAAACAATGCAATCATAGTCAATGTAGATAGGTCTCTTGATTCTGAAATAGTTGTGACCTTTGGTTGCCAAGATCTATCAAGACACTTCAACACCTTGATATTTAACTCCTCTTTGTTAAATTCCTTATCCAAACATATGAGATGGTTGACAATGTGAGTGAATCTCTTTTGTACTTCCGCTATAGACTCTCCTTGTTGCATCTTGAATAGCTCATACTCTTGGATCAAGGCATGCTTCCTTGCTCTTTTCACATCATTAGTTCATTCATGTATCACTTCAAGCACCTCTCACATTTCCTTGGCACTCTTGCATTGGAAACTCTAAAAAACTCGTTCATGTTTAAGGATGACGTGAGTATATTCTTTGCATTACAATCATATTGAGCTCTTCTCCTTTCTTCCTCTGTCCATTCAATCCAAGGCTTGTCAACCTGCACATTTTCAACAGTATGCTTAGGAGTGTAAGGTCTATTTATGATTGCATCCCAAATTCCTTGATCAATTGATTCAACAAAAAATTTCATCCTAATTTTCCAAAATTGGTAATTGATACCACTAAACATAGGGGGCCTATGAAATGAGGCACCTTCAGTAAAGAAGAGCTTGTTTTTAGCCATTTCAATTAGTTCAAAAACAATTTTAGGACCTAACTTCAGTAAATTTCAAGTACCTAGCTCTAGATACCAATTGTAAGTAATGAAATGGTTTAAATGCCAAGAAAGGGGGTTGAATTGGCTAGTTAAAAATTAGATGAATTTTAAAAGCCTAAAACAATTTTCAATTGAATCAAATCAACCACCAAGTATGGATGCAAATATTCCTGGACTGGACACTTTCAATCGATTAAAAACAAAGTTAGTCAATTTATTTCATTAAACAGATACAGACATATACAATACTGATAGAATCAACAGGTTAAATCATAAAAACAGTCGATTGAAAAACTGGAAAAAATGCAGACATGCGAATTTGTGATTGAAAGCAAGATCAATATGAAAGATCAGCGAAGATAGGTTCAAATGAGTTGTACAAACATGATCAATGTTGCAGATAACGCTAGATCACACAAAAGATGATTCAAATAAAAAATCTTTAAACTTTAAAGTGTAATAAAAGAGAGAAGGGTTAGAGAAAAGATTAATGCACAAGATTTTTATACTGGTTCACTCAAACCTAAGCTACATTTAGTTAGTCAAGGCAACCCGAGCTTGACTTTGTACTATTTCAAAAGATTTACAAAGTTCACAACAATACACTTTTAAAATATGCAAGGCAAGTACACCACACAATGACTCTTGAATCACACAAGAATCAAACAAGCATGGCAAGGCACCTCTTGCAAACTTGGAAAACCACCAGGCACAACCTAAAACCTTGAGAAAGACCAAACCTTAGTGGTAACACCGCTTTTCCTACCACAACCACCTTCTCCAAGCTTCAAACACCAAGCAAAATGCTCCAAGAATGATCCAAGATCAATCTTCACCAGCGGCACACTATATGATCACGAAAGAGAGAGTTCCACTGATTCCATAAAGATTTCATGCTAAAAAAAAGGTCTTTTTCACTCTCTTTCAAAAAATATAGCTTTAATAGTCATACTATTACGAAATTCAACAGGTTGATTTCGCTTAACTTAAGTGAAATCGATCGATTATAAAGTAAATGAACTAATTGAATAATTACTAGTTAAGACTATTGCATCAACTTTGTAATATGTTACAAATCCATTCAATAGATTAAAAGTCACCATTTAAGCTGTTGAAAAACATTTCAATAGATTAAAAGACACCACTAAGACCATATACATCTAATTAATGCAAAATGGTCTACAACATGAATTACAATCTTCTAGCTTGTTTTCCCATGATTAATCCAGATAGAGAGCACGCATACTAGGCTTGATCAACACGTGAAACATCAAATCTCCATATCTTCATCAATGTAAGCATGGTTCTAACATGTTCCAAGGCAATGGCTTCAAGTAACTTCATCAAATCTTCAAGCACTAAATCATCCAAGCTATTTGTCCCAACACCACTGGTCAAAATCTATAATGAACATCGATATTGTATGGGTTATTTACTAAAACCCGATCACAAGGGATGTAGCTCAAGAGAATCAAGTTTTTGCATTTTCTTAGGTGGAAGTTTATAAGCACTAGGTGTAAGGCTCAAACCCGGAAAGTTCCTTATGTTGAACTACAATCATTTGTTTTAAAAGATAATATATTTTGTTTTATTTTATTTTTTAAATTATGTGAGGGATTGTTAGAAATATTTTAATATAATTTAAAAAATAGATAATTAAAGTAAAATTCTACTATTACTTATATTTTTCACGGACTTTTAATTTGATGGGTTAATGTTATTTATGGTTAACGACTGATGAAAGATTATCTTGTTTTCTTTTAGAGTTATGAATATGGTGAAGTTGTTTAAGAAAGCTTTTTGAAAATTCCCACTGGACATTAAGATAACATGCTATCTAGATGTGAAGGTTCATTTCTCAAGCTCATGAAAGGAAGAAGAGAGTTGGATTCAAGTTAACACACACACGGATTCAACAACACTTAAAGAACAAAATGAAAGAAGAAACATTAAAAATGGAAAGCATAGAAGATGAGCAATGGGTGAAGCACGCCACTCATAAGGGGGATCTAAGCCAACCAAACCCTAGAGATGAGTGATGGTGCCGCCACTTGCAAGCAAGATAAGGCAAATGTGAGTTCACTTCTAGGAAGGAGAGCTCACGGAAAATGGTGGTTGAAAACACAAAGTTTATAACAAAATGATCAACCCTTTTACAAGACAAGGAACACCCTTTTACATGAAAAGGATGAACTAGCAAACCCTAAACCTAATGTGAAAGTAATTCTCGGCCAAGTGAAGGGACATGATTGGTGGATGCATTCCCATGAGGATTCTAGGCTAAAAGAGGAAGGAGACAAGTAGCCTTCAATGGAATAACCCAAAAGGCAAAAGGAGACAAGGTACATGTCTACTTTTGCATTTACTTTCTGCTTTTTGCTTTCCTCTCTCTTCCACTTCATCCATGTGCTCCATTCATCATGTGCCACCGAGCCATGCTCTACTTTCTCTTAATTACCTACAAAACAAGACAAACAAGGATTAGCATGTTGGTTTAAGTTAATCTAATCTTGGTCAAAAGGTCAACTTTGGGTCAAAGTCAACAAGTCAACCAAAATAAGTCAACTAGAAACCAACTTAGGGAATTCAAACTAAAGTAATGAAAAACAAAGATAAAGATGATGGAATAGAAGACTCCCCTATAGACATGCTTCTAGTGATCCTTCTTGAGGGAGCTTCTAAGGAGGTGGTCACACCTTCATCATCCTCCTCTTCTTGGAGAGAATTCGACCACTAATTCTTAAACCCTACATCAAAAGGAGAAAGGTCACAAACATTGAATGAGTTACTTATGTTGTAGCTTGGGGGTAAGTCTAACTCATAAGCATTGTTGTTAATTCTCCTAATGACTTGAAAGGGGCCATCCCCTCTAGGGAGGAGCTTAGACTTCCTTTGAGTAGGGAATCTCTCCTTTCTCAAGTGAAGCCAAACCCAATCTCCCTCTTGAAAGATGACTTCCTTTCTTCCCTTATTACCATCCTCTTGTTGTTTCTTAACTCTCCTCTCAATGGTTTCCTTAACTTGTGAATGCAAGTCTTAGATGTACTTGGCTTTGGCATCACCATCTTGGCAAATCCATGCCTCATGAGTGGGTAGGGGAAGGAGGTCTAAAGGAGTTAGGGGATTAAACACATACACAACCTCAAAAGAGGAATGAGAAGTAGTGAAATGCACAACCTTATTGTAGGCAAACTCTATGTGGGGAAGAAGTTCCTCCCACTCTCTAATGTTTTGCACTATCATACATCTCAACATTTGCCCTAGGGTTCTATTAACCACCTCGGTTTGGCCATCACTTTGTGGATGGCAAGTGGTGGAGAAAAGAAGCTTGGTGCCAAGTTTACCCCCATAAAGTTCTCCAAAAATGGCTTAGGAACTTGGAGTCCCTATCACTCCCAATGGACCTAGGTAGGCCATGGAGTCTCACCACTTCTTTGAAGAAAAGATTTGCAATATAAGTTGCATCATCAATCTTATGGCAAGGAATGAAATGGGCCATCTTAGAGAACCTATTCACCACCACAAAAATGGAGTCCCTACCTTTTTTTGTCCTTGGGAGGCCTAAGACAAAATCCATAGAAATGTCAACCCAAGGCTTGGAAGGGATAGGCAAGGGAGTATAAAGACCATGGGGTTGGACTCTAAACTTGGCTTTCATGCATGCTATGCAACTCTTGCAATGCCTATCTACATGCTTCCTCATGTGAGGCCAATAGAAGTGTTCCTTTAAGACTTCCAAAGTCTTGTTTGGCCTAAAATGCCCCATTAGACCTCCCTCATGTGCCTCTCTAATGAGTGAGGCTCTTAAAGAACCTTGGAGAATGCAAAACCTCTTATCTTTGAAAAGATAGTGATTGAGAAGGTAAAAGTCTTTGTAAGCCCTTTGGTGGCACTCACTAACAATGGGGGAGAAATCAACATCATTTGGATACAAATCCTTAATATGATCAAAACTAAGAAATTTAGTTTCAAGAATGGAAAGGAGGGAATGCCTTCTTGAAAGTGCATCTGCCACAATATTAGCCTTTCCTTGCTTATGTTTGATCACATATAGGAATTGCTCTAAGAACTCTACCCACCTAGCATGTCTGTTGCTTAACTTGTCGTGACTTTTCAAAAATTTGAGTGACTCATGGTCACTATGTATCACAAACTCCTTTGAAAGAAGATAGTGTTGCCAAGTTTGCAAAGTCCTCACAAGAGCATAAAGCTCTTTGTCATAGGTGGAGTAGTTAATGTGACTCCCCTTGAGTTTCTCACTAAAATAGGCTATGGGGTGTCCTTCTTGGAGAAGCACGACCCCAATACCTACATTGGATGCATCACACTCAATTTCAAAAGTTTTGGAGAAGTTAGGGAGGGCTAAGAGTGGTGTCACACTCAATTTTTATTTTAAAGTTTCAAAAGCCTTTTCTTGATCTTTGCCCCACTTATAGACCACACCTTTCTTGACCAATTCATTGAGAGGGGCGGCTATGGTGCTAAAGTTTGGCACAAATCTCCTATAAAAACTAGCCAACCCATGGAAGGACCTAAGCTCACTCACATTCTTTGGGGGAGGCCAATATTTGATGGCAATCACCTTTTCTTGGTCCACATGGACCCCATGTTGATTTATTTTGAAACCTAGGAAGATCACATGATCCATCCCAAACACACATTTCTCCATGTTAGCATACAAGGATGCCTTCCTTAAGGTCTCTAACACACTCCTTAAAT
>Ga0214544_1000534_pt1 | contig 70499 bp, 49 predicted proteins | sample CNSS3metaG_FD_160074 | JGI IMG/M metagenome (GOLD analysis project Ga0214544, IMG submission 160074) | Root nodule microbial communities from cowpea collected in UCLA plant growth center, Los Angeles, California, USA - CNSS3 | ecosystem: Host-associated > Plants > Roots > Nodule | place: USA... | reverse complement strand
ATAATAATAATAATAAAAATAATAAATATATATATATATATATATATATATATATATATATATAATTATATAATTAAAATAATATAAATTTTAACAATAACAATAATATAAAGAGGTGAGCCAATTTTTTTACCTGTTTCTTCGCTGATTACATATGTTAGTTCTTTTAACTGTTATTTATTTATTTATTTAATTAATCGTGGTTTGGACTCATTCAAAAAAAAAATTTTATAATAAAATTAAATAACACGTGATAATGATATATCATTTATCACGTAAAATAAACTTTAATATTGTTGAAAAAATATGATCAAAATCAATTTTTAAAAACAATACATGAATTAAAAATATATATTTTGACGAGAAATTATTTTTAATTTTATTTAATACTTTTGATAAAGAAAACATGTTTTTCCCTTATTTATATATGACTTGTAATCATATTGAAAAACACTATTCAACGTCGAAGGCAGGAGAGCCATATATAACGGATTTATAAGTTTGGGAATAACAAATTTTACAATTAAAAGGATTATATGTGTCAAGTATTAATCTAATTCTTTATAATAAAAACTTATTTTTTACTAAAATTTCTATCCCAAAGTCGTTACATATAAGTTTATAATATACTAGTGACAAAAATTTAAAGTAAACTAGTCTTGAGTACGCATGATAGTTGTTTCTTTTGATTAAAAAATAAATAATATAATTACTGTTATTATATATATATATATATATATATATATATATATATATTATAATTATTTATAATTTGCAAACGTGATATTGAAATAAAATAATAATAATAATAATATGAAAAAAATAATTAAATAATTAATGTAAATTATTGAATATATATGTAAAATATCTAGTTATAAATAGATTTGTGTATAATAGAACATGTAATAGTAATTAAATTGATGTATTATTATGTCGAAGAGGTGTATATACACATACAAGACAAGTTGTTTATTATGTTATTATAAGTTAAATTTTTAAAATATGGAATTATGAATAAAATTAAGGATCGTAAATTAATAATTAAGATGATGCATGTTTATGAAAGGATAAAATTATTTGTCTAAATCAATTTATGTACAAACTTATTTAATATGTATATAGATATACTAGTTTAATGTGTATTATTAAATTTGTTTAAAACATTTTTGTTAGAACTAAGCAAAGTAACAAAAATTTCAATTAAAGAACATGGTTGAATTAATTATTTATCCTTTCATTTCTTTAAAAGAAATTAGAAATTACTTTTTATAAATTAGATATAATTATTTATTTGGTTTCCCAATTTTTTGACTTGGTTCAATTTGGTCTCCGAATTTTTGGAAGGTTCAATTTGATACTCTTATTTCTTAAATTTGTTCAGTTTCTCCATTACTATATATTAAGGTCCCATTGTTTACTATGTAATTACCGTGATGGACTATAACTTCAAAAGAATCATCACACATGACAACCTATATAGTAAAAAGACTTACTATGTCAAATACCAATGCCTAAAAAAACGCCACAAATCGCATCTCATACCCCAAAATAAACAATAAAAAGTATTAGTTTAACCCTGGTTACTTTCTATTAAGTCTAGTTAGGTTTAGTTTGTTTGTTTAGTTAGGCTTTCTCAATAGCCTTTATATTCTCTGTTTGTAAACTCTCTATGTTATCAATCTCAATACACATTTTTCTTGTTTCTGTAATATGGTATCAGTAGAGAATTAACTCTCTTTTTCCCTTCGGGTTTCCTCTTTCCGTTCTTTGTCTTTCTTTCTTTTTCTTGCCAGTTTTCATGGCTTCCACTGTCACATCTAACCATTCTTCCACCGTCACCATCAAAGAACCCCATCAAGATCCCACCCATCCTCTTTTCTTACATCATTCTGATGGCCCCGGCCTTCTTCTCACTTCCCAACCTTTAGATCACACCAACTACGTAACGTGGAGCCGTGCAATGCGGGTCGCTTTATCCGTCAAAAATAAATTACCGCTCATCGACGGAACCCTAGCCGCACCTTCAAACGACGATCCCTCTTTCGCTGCTTGGTCAAGGGTGAACAACGTTGTTATCTCCTGGTTATACAACTCAGTTTCGAAAGAGATTATGACAAGCATCCTCTTCGCCTCCACCGCTCATGAGATCTGGGAGGATCTCCGAACTAGGTTCTCCCGCAAACTATCAACTCCGGCGTCAACTTCTGTCCCTACAACATGGTTCTGATAGTGTGAGTACCTATTATACAAAACTCAAATCAATTTGGGAAGAGCTTTCTGGATACAAACCCACCTTTAACTGTTCTTGCGATGGGATGCATCAACTTCAACAACACGCCGCCTCAAAATATGTCATGACCTTCTTGATAGGTTTGCATGATTCCTTCTCCCAAATTTGTGGTCAAATCCTGCTCTCTGATCCTCTGCCATCCATCGGTAACGTTTTCTCCTTAATTTTGCAAGAAGAATCTCAGCGAGAAATTATTGATACCCAATCATCGAATAATTCTGAAAGTCTAGCTTTCTCTGTTAATTCTTCTCAAAAAACCCCAATTGATAAACAAAAATTTACCAAGAAACCTCGCCCTAAGTGCACACATTGTGATATCTTGAGTCATACTAAAGAAACTTGTTATAAAATTGTTGGGTACCCTCCCAATTATTTCAAGAATCGATCAAATTCGTCTGTTAATAATGTTGATGGTCCTTCTGAACAAAACCCCACAAATAATCGTACATTGACCACTGCTCAATGTCAACAATTAATTCAATACCTCACCACGCAATTAACTGCTACTCCTTCCACTCCTTCCAATGATGACATTGCTACCAACGTTATCGGTAATACCCTAAACTCTATTTTACCTATTAATTCATATCAATGGATTATCGATTCTGGTGCCACATCTTATATTTGTTGTTACAAATCTTTGTATGATTCTTATGTGACTATGAATAATTCACATGTTTTACTTCCTAATTCCTTCAAAGTTAAAGTCGAAGGCATTGGCAGTATTAAACTTACTCAAGACATATTTCTTCATAATGTCCTTTACATTCCTTCATCTAGATTCAATCTATTATCTCTCCTTACATTAATTCAGCAGAATCAATTCTGCTTTATTATGCAACCTAATTTTTTTCATTTTGCAGGATCTCAAATTGCAGAAGACGATTGGCACTGCTAAGTCGCGTCACGACCTTCTGGTTTTTGATTTCTATAAACATTCTTTACCTTCTGTTAATTTTAATTCTTGCAATTCTGTGACATATGACGTTTGGCATAGGCGCTTAGGCTATTTGTCTATTCCTGTTTACAACTTACTTACTGCCAAGACTTCCTTAACTGTTGTTGATAAAAACCATCATTGTAGCATATTCCCTCTATCTAAATAACAACGTTTACCTTTCATTTCTAAAAATACTTTTAGTCCACATTGCTTTGATATTATTCATGCGGATGTTTGAGGTCCTTTTCGTTATCCTACTTATGATGGTTTTCGTTATTTCTTAACTTTGGTTGATGATAAAAGCCGTTTTACATGGGTGTATCTACTTAAAAACAAATCTGATTGCATTGAGCTTATTCCAAAAAAATTTCAATATATTGAAAATCATTTTCATGTTAACATCAAAGTTTTTCGTTATGATAATGCTAAAGAGTTGTCTCTTCATGATTTTTTTACTAATAAGGGTGTCCTTCATCAATTCTCTTGTGTTGAAAGACTTAAGCAAAATAGTGTGGTTGAACGTAAGCATTTGCATATTCTTAACATTGCTCGATCTTTGCTTTTTCAATCTAATGTTCCTATAAATGTTTGGGGTGATTGCATTCGTACAACTGTGTTTCTCATGAATAGAACCCCTAGCCCTGTTTTAGGAAATAAGTCCCCATATGAAATTCTTTTTGATAAAATCCCTCTATATTCTGACTTTAAAGTTTTTGGTTCCCTTTGTTATGCTTCTACCCTTTTGTCCTTTAGACATAAGTTCAGTCCTAGAGCCACTGTTGTTGTCTTTATAGGGTATCCCATAGGTTACAAGGGTTACAAACTGTTGGATATCAAAACTAGGAAAACCTTTATCTCTAGAGATGTTAAATTTCATGAGCATATTTTTCCTTTTCAAGAAAATACTGTTTCTACTGCTCCTGACATTTTTCATCATGTTACTCCTGTTTTTCATCCACCTAATCTTGATGATGATACCTATTCTCTGGATCACAACCTGCCTACACCCACCTCTGCCTCTCTTAGTGATAATAACCCTCCTTCTCCCACTCCTACTCCAGCCTCTTCTTTAGATTCTGTTGTTCCTATTCGTAGGTCATTTAGGTCTTCTATTCCTCCTACCTACCTTTCAGACTATCATTGTTACAATGTGACTCATAATTCAAAAATCCCCTATCCTATTCAGAATTTTGTTAACTATTCCATGTTGTCCACTCCCTACACACACTACCTTTGTCAAATCTCTGAAAATTATGAGCCTCAAACTTATAAGCAAGCTATTCATTTTCCACATTGGCAAAAAGCCATTGACGATGAACTTGCTGCAATGGATGTGAATAACACTTGGTCTATCACACACCTTCCTCCTGGTAAGAAATCTATAAGTTGCAAATGGTTGTTTAAACTCAAGCTCAATTCTGATGGCACTGTAGCTAAACACAAAGCTAGGTTGGTTGCTCGTGGGTTTACACAGCAGTATGGTACTGATTTTTATGAAACTTTTTCTCCAGTTGCGAAAATTACTACTTTGCGCATTATTTTATCCCTTGTTGCTTCTCATAATTGGCATTTAACTCAACTTGATATTAATAATGCTTTTCTAAATGGTAATCTTAATGAAGATATTTTCATGCATATTCCTCCCGGTTATACTCATAATTTTACACCCACATCTAATGCTCCTTTGGTTTGTCATCTTCATAAATCCATCTACGGTTTAAAACAAGCTTCACGCAGCTGGTTTCATAAATTTCGTGATACTATTCTTTCCTTTGGTTTTTGTCAATCTAAACATGACTATTCTCTTTTTACAAAAGGCAATGATAATACTTTTATTGCTCTCCTTATTTATGTAGATGATATTATTCTTGCTGGCCCTAACATGGATTGTATTGATGTTGTTAATATTCAACTGAAAAACAAATTCAAATTAAAAGATCTTGGTGATTTAAAATTCTTTCTTGGCATTGAACTTTCCAAATCAAAAACTGGTATATTTATGTGCCAATGCCATTATGTTCTATCTCAGCTTGAAGATTGTGGAATGCTTGCTTGTAAACCTTATGTTATTCCTATGCTTCCTAACTTACATTGACATAATAATTCTGGCACTCCTATTACTGATCCTGCTATTTATAGACGTCTTATTGGCAGGCTGTTATATCTTACTATTTCTCCTCCAGATATTTATTATACTGTCCATAAATTAAGCCAGTTTGTTTCTAAACCTTGTACTGAACATATGGCCGCTGCTAATATTTTATTAAGATATCTTAAGCATACACCTGGGCAGGGCATTTTGTTTAAATCTGCTTCTGATTGTAATGTTCATGCTTATGTTGATGCTGATTGGGGCTCCTGTATGGACACCCGTCGCTCCACCACTGGATTCTGCATTTTCTTAGGCAATTCTTTAGTCTCATGGAAAGCTAAGAGACAAAGGACTGTCAGTAAATCTTCTACAGAAGCTGAGTACCGTGCATTAGCTTCTGTATCTACTGAAATTGTTTGGTTAAGAACCTTTTGACTGACTTTCATATTTCCACTCCTCATGCAGTGATCTATTGTGACAATCAAGCCACCATTCAAATTGCTTCTAATCCTTCCCACCATGAGCGCACCAAGCATCTGGATATTGACCTACACTTTGTTCGTGAACATGTGGAGAAAGGAACTATCAAGCTTAACCATATACGAAAACATCACCAACTTGTTGATTGTTTAACCAAATCTCTACCCAGAACCAATTTTCTCAGCATTCTCTCCAAGATGGGCATAGAAAACATTTTCCTCCCATCTTGAGGGGGGCCTATTAGTTTAACCCTGGTTACTTTCTATTAAGTCTAGTTAGGTTTAGTTTGTTTGTTTAGTTAGACTTTCTCTGTAACCTTTATATCCTCTGTTTGTAAACTCTCTGTGTTATCAATCTCAATACACATTTTTCTTGTTTCTGTAATAAAAAGTCATCATGTTAAAGGAGACCACAATCCACCCACCTACCACGTACACAACAAACAAATAAACTTACCCGAACCCCACAACATTTATCAAATAAAATACACATCTTCATATGATATATAGAAATGCACAGCTTCAAAACCCACAACATTTATCCAATAAAATACAAGCTCCAAAACGAATCACACAAACATACAACTTCCAAACACAACCAAATGAGCATGGATTCATCAAATAAAATACAAACCCCAAAACAATATATAAAAACCTACACCTTCCAAAAGCACATCTGAATCAACACTGAAAACTCATGTAAAAGCTTCTTCTACTATAACGAAAGAACCCCACAACTTCTTCTCTCCATTGATCGAATGCAAATGTAACAGCTTCTTCTCCGATGACGGAATGCAAGTCGTTCTTCTCTTCTCCACCAATGCAAAACTCCATGAACCTTAATTCTCAAATTCAACTTTTACAATTTCAACCTTTTTTACCCTCAACTTTTATCTTTTTTCATTTTTTTTAACATAAATATTAATTTTACAAATTATTTAACATGACGAATCCATATCACCAACTTATATCATTCTATTGCACAATGACAACTCATCACTATATAAATGATATTAACTGGAATACGACAGAAAATACTAAAGTAAATCACTTCAAAAAATAAAGATATCATAGTGAACCTTTCAAAAACTCGAAGACCAAATTGAACTAACTCAAAGAATTAGAATACCATATCAATAATTATACCTATAAATTAAATATATCATTGAGAAGAAAGAAAGAAAAGAGTGGGAAAAATGTATTGTTGAGAATGTGCAACGATGAAGAAGGGTTGGGGTCTTTTTCATAATAGAGTTTCATGGGTTTCTTGTGCAATAACAACGTCAACGATGGTAGAAAGACTATTTTCTAAGTTTATAAACTAACTAGGGGATATAATTTTACCTTAAAAATGGTACTATCATTAGCAGGTAAATAAAATGTTAAGTATAACATTTATTTACATATTTTAGTTTTAGTGTACAATAAAAAAATAAAATATTAATATAACAGTTTTCATTTTATTAATTATTTTTGAACTCTATTACTTTTATTAATTACTAAAGACTATATACGTGTTTCATTGCTTTAATCATTATTAGAGTTTAAACAAAATTAATAAAGTTAATTTTTTATATTAAAATTGTAATTTTTTTATTATATTAAAAATAAAAATATGTTAATATTTATTGTAGGAAGTATTTATCTCAAAATTAACTTATTAAACTATAAGTATTTAACAAATTAGGTTTTAAAGGTAAAATAAGGTAAAAATATATATAATTACATAAATTTATTTATATGATTTTAGATTTTTTAATATTTTTGTTTATTTTTTAAAAAATATATTTTTATTTAAAGAAGCTATTTTATTATAAGAAATTATCTAATAAGTATCAATCACATTTGATTTTTATTTATTTCTAAAATTTGAAATTATTTTTATTTCTCAATTTAAGTTAGGCTTACATCAAATACATTTTTTTTTTTACAATTTTCATTATACGTAATTTTAGGTAATTAGTTAATTCAATTTTTAAATGTCAGATTTTTAACATTAATTAAAAAGTAACGCAATACCTAAACAAACATAGTGTTATAATTATTTATTTCTCTATAAAATTAAAATAAACAACAATGAGTAGTAATAATAATAATAATAATATATACATATTAAAATATAAAAAATAATAATACATTTTTTCAAAATAAAATTAATTACTTTAAAATATATTATTAAATACATATATGTTTTTTTGTAACTTAGAAGCTATTTAAATAAGCTACTAGCTATTTAGCTTTATCCAACATTTCTGCTTTATAGAAACGGGATTCCATGTAATTAAGAGATTCCTGAAACTTTTTGAAGTGGTCGCCAGCTGCAGAACACAATCATTGACTTCACATAATCATTCAACTTTACAATCTCTCAACACTGCAAACCCAAGCAAGCAACATAATTACAGCAGTTACTCCACTTTACCATACACCAAAACTCTATAATCTTGGAACACACACAGCATGGCTATGGAACTTGTTGCTGGACCTTTAATGGGAGCTGTTTTCAATGTGTTGCTTGAAAGGATAGCTTCCACTGAGGTTGTCAACTTCTTCAAGAACAAAAACTGTGAGAAGTTGCTCAAAAGGTTGAAGATCATCTTGCTGTCAGTGAATGTTGTTCTCAATGATGCTGAGGAAAAGCAAATGAAAAATGGGGCAGTGAAGGAGTGGCTTGAGGAACTCAAAGATGTGGCCTTTGCTGCTGAGGACCTACTTGATGAGATCTACACTGATGCAAAGATGAAGGCAAAACAGGTAAACACACTCCACACTGGTCCTGTCAGTTTTTATTGTAAAGGGGTTGAAGAGAAAATTGAAGATGTTCATGAGAGATTAGAGTTTATCATGAGACAGAAAGAAGTGCTTGATCTGAAGGTGGGTAAGGAAGTCAAAATGTCACAGAAGACTCCAACCTCATCTGTAATGGAAGCATGTGATGTGTACGGAAGGGATAATGATAAAGAATCCTTGGTTGACTTGGTGTTGACTCATGATGAGAAAATAGGTGTTATTCCCATTGTTGGAATGGGAGGAATTGGAAAAACCACCTTAGCTCAACTGATATACAATGATCAAAGAGTGCAGAAGGAGTTTGATCTCAAAGCCTGGATTTATGTCTCTGAGGAATTTGACATTTGTAAGATTACAAAAACTCTTTTGGAGGCTGTCACGTCTTGTAGTTGTGACACTGAGGATTTAAATTTTCTTCAGAGGGATCTCAAAATGCATGTAATGAAGAAAAAGTTTTTGTTTGTGTTGGATGACGTGTGGAACGAAAATTATGACAATTGGGACAAGTTCAGGAGTCCATTTAAGCATGCAGGGGAACATGGAAGTAAGATTATTGTAACTACTCGAAGTGGGTGTGTTGCATCCATCATGCAGACTGTTTCACCCTATAATCTCAGAGAGTTGTCGAATGAAGATTCCTGGAATTTATTTTCAAAACACGCATTTGATTATGGTGATTCAAGTTTGCAATTGCATCAAAGTTTAGACAAAGTTGGGAGAGAAATAGTGAGGAAGTGCAAAGGGTTGCCTTTGGCTGTGAAGACACTTGCAGGACTTTTGAGGTGTAAAAGTGATAGACAAGAATGGTGTAAAGTACTGAACAGTGAGATATGGGATTTGCATGATTCTGAGAGTAACATTCTTCCGGCTTTGAGATTAAGCTACCATTACCTCCCATCACATTTGAAGAGATGTTTTGCTTATTGTGCAATTTTCCCAAAAGATTATGAATTTGAGAAGGAGAACCTGGTTTTGTTGTGGATGGCAGAGGGTTTTCTCCAACAATCCAAAAGACATAGAAGAATAGAAGAAGTTGGCAATGAGTACTTCTGTGAACTAGTATCTAGATCATTTTTCCAGCAATCAAGGCGTGGCAAGTCATGTTTTCTAATGCATCACCTTGTAAATGATTTGGCTCAGTTTGTGTCAGGAACATTTTCTATCAGAATGGAATGTAGCAATACTAATGAAATCAAAGAAAGAACTCGCCATTTGTCCCACATTATTGCAGATAGTTCCTCATACGTAAACCTGAAAGATGTTAGCAAAGCAAATTGCTTACGCACTTTTCTGCAAATAAGACCAGTAGGTACATCCATTGATTTGTTCAACAACATGCCAAATGATCTGTTAACAAAGTTAAGGTGCTTAAGGGTGCTATCTTTGGTAGGTACACATATCTATAGCTTACCTAATTCAGTAGGTGAACTAAAGCATCTCCGCTATCTGGAAGTGGCTGATACTGAGATTGTGAGGTTACCCAAATCCATCTGCAGCTTGTTCAATTTACAAACTCTCAAGTTAGTTGGATGTCACAATCTTATTGAACTGCCAGCAAGTATTCATAAGCTTGTTAACCTGCGCCACTTGGATATCAGAGGAACAAGTTTAAGGTGGATGCCATTGCAAATCAATGAGTTAAACAACCTCCAAAATTTGAGTGACTTTTTTGTGGGAAAGGGGTGTGGATCTTCCATCGGTGAATTGGGTGAGCTATCATGCTTACATGGAGAATTGTTCATTCATTGCCTAGAACATATTGTTAGTGAGAAGGATTGCGAGAAGGCAAAGTTAAAGGAAAAGCAAGGTCTTGAAAAGTTGTCTTTGGAATGGTGTGGGAATGGTGAAACTGATAACTCACAGAAAGAAAAAACCATACTGAACAGCCTGCAACCACATACAAATTTGAAGAACCTAGATATCTATGACTATCCAGGAACAGAATTTCCAGAGTGGTTGGGGGATCACTCCTTCTACAATTTGGTGTCCGTACTGCTTAATGGCAGTAAATATTGCTACAAGCTGCCTCCCCTTGGACAACTTCCAATGTTGAAAGAGCTTCAGATCAGTAAATTTGAGGGACTAGTGAGTGTGGGATCTGAGTTTCTTGGAAACAGAACCTCTTACGTAACCGATTGCTTTCCTGCACTAGAAATTCTAAGGATTGAGTATATGCCATCATGGGAGAAATGGTATCCTAATGCTGAAAATGCAGGAACCAAAGCTTTCTTTCATCTGAGAGAGTTTCATATTGGTAACTGTCCCAAACTGAGAGGGGATTTACCAGATAAACTTCCATCTTTGACATTACTTGTAATCAGAGATTGTAAACGTTTACTTTGTTCACTTCCTAATTCTCCGTCTCTGCGCGTGTTGAATGTTCAGAATTGTGAGAGTCTAGAATTCCAAGTACACTCACCTTGTTGCCACCAATCACTGACATCATTGTTCTTGCACGGTAGCTGCGACTCACTCGTGTTCTTGCCTTTAGATCTCTTCCCCAACATCAAGTCTTTAGATATATGGGGGTGTAAAAATCTTGAAGCACTTACTGTTTCAGAATCAGATTCAACCCCTCCAACTTTCAAGTCCCTCCATTCCTTGCGCATAAGACACTGTCCGAATTTCACATCATTTCCCAAGGGTGGATTTGCAGCATCAAAGCTCACTTTGTTAACCATCAACTACTGTCAGAAGTTGAATTCTCTGCCTGAACAAATGCATGACCTTATGCCAAGTTTGAAGGAAGTTCAACTGAGGGGATGTCCCAAAATTGAGTCATCAAGTATGAGGCCACTCAGGATCAGGATTTGCAGCAAACACATGGAAGGCAAACAAAACCTCTCTGATCCTCTCTTTGCAAGGTTGAAAGGTTTGGCCACTGATCAAAGCCCCTCATCAAGTTAGACAAGATAAATGCAATGATTTTCAAGCAATCACAAGGAACTATAATACAAATTTACAGTGTAGTCATGTAACATAACTAAGATGATTAAAATGGGTTTGATCAATCATAGCTTCTACTTATTACGTATATAATGTAGAACTATTCACTAATGTTCACTTTGTAAGTTTAGCTTTTGGAAAAGATGAGCTATGATATGTTACCAAAATATTTTTAACAAAGTTTTGACAAACTTTTCTATTTAGGTAAAAAAAAAATTCCAAAGATAATTATAAGTAGAAAAGGTATAGTATATGGAAGCATCACTCGTACAAAGCTAAAGTTTAGATCTATATTTAAAAAACCAGAGTAATTAATTCCTAAAACCTAACTATATTTTATTCCTTTACACTTCTGAAAAAGTGTGATTCCTTTAATTAATAGAAGAAATAAAATATTTGTAAATATAAAAAGAATACAATATCACGAGTTTAATTTTATAATTTTCAAGAAATTTGAATACACTAAATTTAAATTGTTTTTCTTTCAAATTGTTTAATTTTTTAAATAATTTTTTTGATGAGACAATTTTAATTTTTTATAGAATATTTCAATTATAACAAAAAATATTAACATTAAATAGAAATTAATAATTTAAAAAATACAGGTTAATAAATTTTCAGTACACATTAGCTTATAGGTTGTTTTTTATAAAGTGCACCAAAAACGTTTCAATAAACAAAGTGTTTATTTTCTATAAATTATTTAAATTTAAAAATAATAATTAAAAGGGTAAAATTTTAAAAACATGTGTAGTTAGTTATAAATACATAATTATAAATATAGTCATAGATAAAATAAATATTAGTTATTAAAATAAAAAATATTATAAGTAACATTGGGTAAATATTTTTTTATTATGAGTAATTATTTAAATTTGAAAAAGTAGTTACTAAAATGATAAAATTGAAAAATAATTTTTTTTATTATGAATAATTATTTAAAAATAAAAAATAGTAATTAAGATAAAATTAAAAAGCAAAAGATGATGGTGTATGTTTTTTTTATATATAGTTATAGATTAATATGCTATTTTTAATTTATGTTAACCATAATTATTTTAGTGACAAAAATTAGTTTTTTTTTTGTTTTTTTGCCTAGATTTACTTTGCAACTTCTATATCTTTATTAGTTGAAAGTTTTTGCCCGGCAAACATTGGCCAATCCTAGCAATGGTTGGTTAAAATATTTCTCTATCGACATTCGAAAGAAAAAAAATCCTAATAACAATGAAAAACAATTTCTCAAATATAAAACAATTCTTACAGACTTCAAGTGAAAAGATGAGTTTGAATTTTCTACTAGTTTTTCTCTATTGTTTTTCTATTGTATTTTTAAAATATATCAATGATCATTAATTTTAAAATTTTAAAATATATTAAAATTATCTTTAAAAAAATAAAACAATGTGTTTTAAATATTTAGCAGAGAATAACACAACAACACTCAACAATGAAATTAGATTCGTGAAAATATATGATAGACATTTAAAAAAAAAATAGCATCAATAATACTGGTCAAAGTAAATCATGACTAATGTTGATCCTGAAATAATCCTGACCTACATCACCAGATAAACAATCTCAGCACTATCAACCAAACAATAACATTTTTCACATTGAAAAAAAATATTGACATGCACAAGTGGAAAAATAGTTTAACATTAACTGAAAATGATCTCGTTCAACAAAAAATGTGTTTAACACTAGGAAAACCCATTATCATTGATGTTAGCCAAAAAAATCTTAACTAATATTAATCGAAAAATAACATTGACCCATATCAAGGTATAGCTTGCAGAAAGACTCCTGAATACTAACTACCAAAAATAATCACCTACAACTTTAATATGAAAGAAACCATCAACAATATTAGTCAAAAAAAAACATAAATGAAAGTGACCTAATGATATCTTAACCAAAATAAAGCTGACAAGAAGATATAAAAAGGATTAAGTATGTTTTTAATTTTTTAAATTTAACTTAAAATTAAAATTTGTCTAAAACTTTGATATATTTTGATATTAAAATTTTAAAAATAAATGAATATAGCCATTTTAATTCAATTATGTTAACTTTTGTTGAGATATTGAACACATTTGTCAACAGATATTAAACCGAAAATGTGTCAAACATTGTAAACAACTTCAATACTAACATGAAACATATTCGACACATAAAAAAATTAACGTAATTGAATTAAAAATATTATGTTCATTCATTTTTAAAATTTAGGAACAAAATGTATCAATGTTTCAGAGAAGGATGAATTCTAATTTTTGATCAAAATTCAGAAACTAAAAACATACTTAACCCTATAAAAAAGAAACAAAGAATTTTAAAAAGAAAAGAATATGAAAAATATTAAATTCTTATTCATAAGTGAAATTTGAAATTATACAATTTTAAGTAATCAACATACTTTTTGTCGGAAATAGTCCCACAACCACCTCAACCCATATCAAACAATTTTGACCAACAATATTCAAAAAGTGCAACAATAAACCATTAACTAAATCCTTAAAAGTGCATATATTTAGCCATACGATCTAAAAGAAAAGAATTCATAAACGAGTTTTTAAAAGCATAAATCTGTCAATTATATTAAAATTTATAAAGAGATGTATGATTTAAGTAATTAATGTTAACTTATATTTAGGAAACAAAATAGTAAGTGTTTAATTTTAAAGGTAAGGATAAAACGAGAAATTTTGAAAAACATATATGATATTTCTGTAGTTTTATAATTTAATGGAATACATTTTGAGGGACAAAATAGTAGTTTACTCCCAAATTTGAATTCCAATTCACATTTTGACAAGATTCAACAAGCATTGCATTGTCTATATAAAAATCTGCATTGAAATTTAGCTCTGTGGAGTAGGGGCTGGTTGGGTGTTATCTGGCAATGTCATGATAAACTGTAAACATAGAAAATTAGTTTTTGCTGAACAAATTAACTTTTAGATGAGTAAACTGTAATCATAAACAATTAGTTTGGTTGACCCTGCCACTCCATTCCCCTTCATTTTGTAAGTGAAAATGATAAACAGAAAACAAGACCACAACTAAAATTGGCAAGAACTTTGATTTTGAAACATACAACAAAGCTAATCGAAAGGGAACAAGGGGAGCCCATGAAGATGAACATATTATTTGCTAAACCCATTAAGATAGAAATTCCCGAATACGGACAGGCCTTTTGACTGCATTAGTAAAGCCCTGCAAAGAAATCAACAAGACACAATGACCGTATTAACGAAACAAATATTGCTATTAACTTAAATCATAGCTCCATTTTCTTAAAAGTAGTGAAACTCAATGCAATGATTTTGCAAATATCTTTCTCTTATCGTCTCCAATGCTATCGAATGAATGGCTTTGAAATCACAACAATGCATCTTTATTAATTAAATGCAATTACATTTTTTTTCTATCATGTGCAAGATAAAATAAGAAACTTCCATTTCATTCATTACTAAAGAAATGTAGTGTACCTCATTGTATTTAAAAAGTAAAGGGTATCGATCTTTCTCCAAGATAGCTTCTTCTGGTAGAGATCTGTCATTACTTTCTACGCCCTTAATATTTACCTTTTTAAACCTGCCATGAAGCAAAGAAAGATAAGCAGTAATAATGACTATATAAAGACAATCATTTAGTAAGGAATAATTGCCATCCATTAACCCAACAGTACAATATTAACATCCAAGTGGAACCATTACAAAAATCAATGGACATAAAATCTTTTTTAATTAGTAGTAATCAGTTGAAGAGGAGATTTTCATTTTTTCTGTGAAGCATTGTGTCTTTGCCCGATTTTACCAAAGTCAAAAATAAAAATAAAAGAAAAAAACAATAATTAAAATAACCTTGATCCAGGCTTGATGCATCTGCCAACAAAATCAATATTTTTACCAGATATAAACATAGTGATATACTATGAACAACTGTAAGACAAAATAATGTGCTCTCGTACTAAATTTGACAAGATATAGGTAAGAAATGGTATAACTGTTTCAAAAATCATGAATCTGGGTAACTTCTACGGGAGATTAGACCAAAGAGATTTATTGCACTGAACCTACTTGGAACAAGGATTTTGGAGTGCGTGATTTCTCCTAATCAACCATTTACAACTCCAAGGTGCTTTTCCCTCCTAAATTTTTCTATTTGATAACAGTGATAACAACTTTAACCAAGTAACTTCTCCAAAGAAGCTTCACCCAGTTAAAGAACCACTTCACGTTGAGCCCTTTTTTGTTCTCCTAGTATAAAAAATCATTAAAGGAGGTCTAAGACGTGATTTCATTATACACATCAAATTTGAATTAAGATATTCTAGAAATACTCTTTAGGTACTGAAATCAATACCATGCCAGCCCAGGAAATATCTCAACCTGGCCATACAAATTTATTAAGGAATATGTGACTTCAGCTAGGTTTCAATTTAAAAAGACAATAAGTTTCCAATTTCAGACCCTTAATTAAGTTTCCCAAATTAGAAGCTGTTATTACAGTATATAGATTAGTTTAGCAAACATGATTCTCATATATCATTATTTGCTTTAAGAAGTAATAATTGACTCGACATACAAATAACTCAGGAAGAATCACCTATCAAAGAAACTGGAGGAACTTCTGGTTGCTTTTTTAATATTTCCCACGTTTTGTGGTTTTCCAATATCTTTTGCACTTGAACTTTTATCTGTATTCAAGTTGGATGAAACTATTGTGGGATTTGCATTGGATTTCCTTGCCACAACATTGGTATTGGCTAATGGGATGTTGGGAGTTCCAATCTCAATGATTTCATGCCCTTCATTTGCTAAAGCCCTAGTTTTGTCAACACCAACTTGTAAAATCTTATGCTTTTCAACCTGTAACCATAAAATAATGGAGCATAAATACAAATAAAAATGGATATAGACATCCCTAACATAACTACCATAATTTGAATAAGTTTTGGATAGTCAGATTATGAGTCAGTTTGTTTAAACTTAAAAAATAAGTATGTCTGAAATAAGCAAATTTAAGAAAAAAAATCACTTATTTTACAAGTAGATGGAACTTTCTTATTAAAAAAAATCATAAAAATATTTATTTTTAAAATAAGCAAGTTAGACAAACAAAAAAAAAAACATAAATTTTCTTATTTTATTAAAAAAAAATTCTCAAAAAAATAAGCACAAACAAACGCACCTTATATTTGACATTCAAATTTCATTTTCATTCTTTCAAACTTGAAGCTTTAGGCAAAACTAATTGTTAACCTTTCAGTCACAAAGCATTAATTATACAAATGGGTATAACTATAGGTGTTGATACAAGTTGTAGAGCTAACCCGGTTGGGTTTGCAACTTATATTGTTATACCATAACCTTATTTCTTTACTTCGATATAAAAAAAAAAAGGACTATCATTGGTCAACATACATATTTTACATATATAAATAAGTTATACAAGAGAAAACAGAGGCCAAGATTTGAATATCCTCCTTAAATAGAGAAGGATGAGAAAAATATGTAACTAAACTAAAACGTCAAGTTAATGAAATCTAACCTCATGTACCAAAAGCTGCTTCATAGCTACAGAAAGCACATAATGATTTGAAGTATAATCCTGCACAAATGTAGAGAATAGAAGATATTAAAATCTGGCTGAGATTGACATACTTCAAAGACAGAAGTATGACCGACAATCCATAGTCCAAACCTTGAAGTTTATAAAGTCACTTATAGGAGGAACAAAAGACAGTGCCAAACCATCTGCTAATTCGGACTTCAGGGTTTGATGCAGCATATCTGATTTCACAGTTTTATATGTTATAGCATATGATACCATTTTGCTAACTAATTGAGCAAGATCATTCTTCTCCGTGTCAGATAGTAATTGTAATGCCACCTAAAGACAAAAGAAATTCACATCAAAAAAGAGAAAAAAAAAATGCAGTGCAACTGGGGCTGAACCAAGCAAATAAGTCAACTTGTCTATCAGAATCAGACACCAAGTCCGTTACTACAAACACTGGATTAAAAATCAAAGATCTGGTCCTGATACAGTTAGAACAGCTAAAGATAAAAAACAGAATTAAAGAAAGAAAACATAACAATGAAGGATCTTCATAAACAGAACTGCAAAAACGGACTTACAGTAATGTTGCAAGGCTGTGAATATAGAGATTGGGGATTAATAAGTTCTAGTGATTAAATCAAACTGGAGTAAGGTTTTGTTCGAACTGAATTCAATAATAAATAATAAGACGAAAGCTTTCTTCATCTTCACAATTTCTTTGTCATAAATATTTCCACAAATAATTTATCAACAAAGAATAGTCTGTCTCTACAAACACACATGAACATCAAATAACAAGGAATCTGCAATTAAATCTACTCAAGCAATTATAGAGGATGAAGACAAGGAGACAAAACTGATTGGATAACAAAACCATATTCAGAACAAATAGAATTAGTACATCACCGGTCTTATAGTTGGTGGGGACAGAATATGTAACAACGGAGAAATTAAGTCTTCCGCAAAGGAACTAGCTGATAAGTGCCTCGCAATATGCGGTGGGATTTTGTGGTGCCAATTATTTAAAATGTCCATTTTTTCTGTCATCATTGTACGATATCTGAAGATGTTTGAGATACATTATTGTTTTCTACGAAAAGTACACAATAAAATCTTTCTAAACAAAACACAAGAAGAACAAGATATACCTCTGATAGGACTTTGGCCACTCAATGTTTGGTTTCTGAACTTGAGATACTATATGATGTACAGTAATTGCAACTAGGGGCAAATATACTGATGAAAGGAAACATAGAGAAATAAGAGCGATATTTAACTTGTAAACAAAAATTAAAGTAGGAAATTTATCTTCTTACCATAAAGGGACATCTGATGTGTATGCACTATATATTGATGCAATAGATCATAAACTCCAAGATTGTTGAAGCACTTGACCTTCAGAAAGATATCAAAACAAAATTCTAAATGATTCAAAAGAATAAGTGAATGAATCCAAGGAAATAAGTTGTGTTTGATAAATGTTTACAGTTTTCTGCATCAGTGGGTCATGATAATTGAGCCGCAAAACATTTTCATGAATTCCATCCAGAATCAAGTCACTATCACCTCTGCACATTGATATTCCTATTTTACCATGAAGATATATTTGAACAAGAGAGGAAGAAACAAGTAAGACAGTAAAACATGGCCAACCGTTTTGACACAAGGGAGTACAGTGAGTCAAAGTCAAAGGAATTCCCTCTATGAGATTTTCTTTCCGACTTTTTTGTTCTTCGCTTATGGAAAATCTATACAAAGAACACCAATCAATAATGAACATGGTCAATTAAAGTTGTAATATTAGATACCTACTGGATTAATATAAAAATTTAATAGAGGTGAGTCTTACCTCTTTCCAGATGTCAAAAACATTCTTTGATGTGTCCTTCTGGCCAACTACTTGAGAACCAATATCAAACTGTGCACCAAGTAAAACAAGTAAAAAATAATGCAGCATCTAATGAGAGAAAATGGTTAACTATGTTTTTGGTCCCTAAACTATTAAGTGATTTTGGTTTTAGTCCCTCTTTCAAATTTTGCTCTAGTTATCCCTATCTTTTCAAAATTCATTGAATTAGTCCTTAATAAGCAACATAAGCAACCACGTTAGTTTTTTTTGATGTGGCAAACGGAATGTCACGTCGTCACCCCATTTCAATGACCATGTTGAAAATAAAAAATAAAATATAATTTTTTAATGCAACACTTATCATCTTCCCCAATCCCGCACCGAGAGAGAACACACTCATCCTCAAGCTCCATCATCATCAGCACCACGTTGACATACATCACATCTAAATGACACAACAAACTTTTTGGAAAATAAGAAAGGAAACATGAACTTTAGGACCGGAAAAGAGGAATGTCCTAGACGACAATGGAGAAGCCAAATTTGAGAGGACTCAAAAGTTGTGTAAGATTGGAGACAAAAGGTACGCGTGTTTACTAATATTATCTTTAAAACCCAAGTTGTTAAAACAATACAACCCTCCTTGTTCCTTAATGGTACCAAATGTCCTCCCCGTAGCAAGATCCTAGAAAACACAATGAGTAGAAAGAACGTTACATAACACTTTAGGTCATGGATAAGTTTTTTAATGAAAATAAGATTATTAGAAAGGTTTGGAACATAAAGAACAACTTTAAGGTAGAGGGATGACAAAAAGGAAACATTATCACGTCCAATTATTGGGATATGAGTCCCATTGGCAGTAGCATGTGTGGTTACCGAAAAGGGAAACATACGATGTTAAAAGAGATGAATGAGGGGTCATGTGGTCTGTGGCACTAGAGTTGAGAACCTAAGAGTCCTTACATAAAGTTTTAAAAACATTAAAAGATGAATTGAAGTTCTTACTAGTTATAGCTAGAGAGCAAGTACTAGAACGTGACTTACTAGTAGACTCCAAATGAGATTTCAAACATTCAATTTCAACACATTGCATGTATCTTTGAAGTTAGAAGCTCAACATTGCTTAATGGAGCTGCCATGCTCAAGTAAATAATAGAATTCCCTCTTAATTAAAAGAGAACAATAAGACAAAAATACTCTAGATGTGGTAGCGGCAATGACATGACAATGTTGATGATGGCAATGGCAGAAGCTCTAACAAGAAAGCTCGACAACAACTTCGACAACAACTCTGGCAAGGGTCAGCGACAGCTCTAACGAAAGCATGATGAAGGTTCGACAAGGTTTGGCGAAAGTCCTGCGAAAGTTCGACGAAGGTCCAACAAGGTCTGACGAAGGTCCGACAACAGCTCCGGTGAACAATAGGGTGCAAGAATGGACAAAACCACAAGTTGGATGCACTTCGGGCAATCCCAATATTTAAAGGAAATGGATGCACTTCAGACAACCCTAAAAGGAACCATAACTAAGACAGTAAAGAAGAAATGCATTGGTAAGGCTCCCAAGATTGGGAGTTCTGATACCAACCAAAAAGAATTAGTATAAAAGAAAGAAGATTGTTATTCGATTGATTCATTTGAAACAATACATTAGTTAGTCTCTATACATAGAGAACTCTAACCCTAAAGTATTAATTACAAGGAGATCACTAGAATCTTCTAAGAACTTCTATTAGCTTTTAGTAATAAATTTAATATTCTACCAACCTCTAGTAATGCATTTAATATCCTACTTACAACAATAGGTTTTTCCCAACCATGGTGTTTCACCTACACCCATACTGGTCTTGTTGCCACACTGTTGTCATGCCATTTAGTCCGACAACACAACAATTGTGATCATCCCAATAAAGCGACAACCACACCGAAAAAACACGACAATCAGTCACCACCCCATCCCTTGCCGCCACTACTGCACGTGGCGACACATCTAGCCTCCTCTCTAACAACGACCACCAACATTAGACTGGTCTCTCCATCCTCTTTCCATGTTGTAACTTTCATCTTGATCGGAATATGTTGTTTGTAACCACCCATAACTACTCAACTTTTTTCTTTCTCTCAATAAGTTTTGTCTGGCAAAATTGCAAAATGTATTGTAGGTATTCACATCTCTGAAATATTGTTCTCTCTTATCCATTTTTGAACCACAAAAATGAGAACACATTTAAAATGTTATTCTTTTAAAATGTACGGTTATCTTTCTATTTGATTTCATTTTTTCACTCAAACCACAACTCTAGTATTGAAAAACGGTTGTTGCACCCACTTTCAAAACATTCTAGCACAATATCCATAAAACAAATTTAATACTTCTATGAATTCACTAGCCTTAAAAAATTTATCAAAACTTCGTGATCACACGAAATCTTACCACATTGAGATCTTCTTTCTTCTTTGAGAGAAATTGGAGAGTGTTCAAGCATGATCTAATATCACATTCTGTAATTAAAAAACAGGACAGAAAGAGAAGGATTAAATGATTGCAAAGATGAACTGAAGAATGTAACATTGAGCAAAAAAATAATCTTTAACTAGTCAAGGTGTCAACATGGACACATCACATAATCATTACATTTATCATGAATCAACCATTCAAAATGTGACAACACTATCCATACTACATAAAGATTAACACAATATTTTTGAACATGAGAGGATATGGTAGATCACAAAATGGAAGTTCTTGTTGCTGAAATGGGAGAGGTTGTGAATGTGGTCAAAATGGTGATCCATTATTATGTCAAGACAAGGCAAATCTAGAAAAGGAATTCTTGTATGCTGCACATAAGCCTAGACAGTCTGTTGTATGCCAGTGAGTGAATGTCATTTCCCTTTATTTTGCACTGTATATTTCTTTAATTGCTGTAATCTATTATAGTGTCTTTTAAGTTTAGCAGCAGCTTCTGACTATATATAATGCTGTACCTTTTGTTTCATTTTCTATAACACAGCAGCTAATTGATTCTTTCTGCTATATTCGATAGTATAAAGAGTGAAAAAACTCCTTACATACACTTCTTTCCACTTTTTCCCCCAATACTTAACGCCAGACACTAAAGCATGCAAAAATGTATGGCCGCACCAAATAATATTAACTTGCACAAAGGCACAAAATTATAAAATATAAGAAAATTTACCTGTATATTCTGCAAGAGCAGTGAGTGCAATTGCACTGGCTTTCATCCCCTCCTTCTTGCATATGTATGTCAGCCTACAAAGATCATTTGTTTTAGGATGAATTTATCAAACTAAATTAACAGAAAAGACACTGCAAAAGATTAATGAGGTGATCAAATATGTAGTCTAGAAACATCGAGCACTAATCCGTAGATTTTACAATTCAATCAAAGTTATAAGTACAACCTCAACCCATATCTTATTAATATGTGGCTTAAAAACAGTGAGTAGCTAGTTTGGTAAGTTTCAAAAATTTGTGACTTGGTTCTAAGCTTGGTGTCAGAATTTCTCTTCTTTAAATAATACAGATCCATTAATAGTAGCTAATAATTCTATTTCCTAATTTATTATATCCAAATTAGGAAAGCTTATATTCTACAATGCCTTGGTAAAGATGATCGCAAGCTGAACTTGAGATGTAACATGGGGAAAGAAATAACATGTGCAATGTCTCTTGAATAGAATGGAAATTCACCTCAATATGCTCCGTACCCTCATGAAAAATTGAATTATCAAGAATCGTAGCCAAATCAAGAGTCCATGGAGCCAAATGATTTCAGAAGAAACCATAGACATAGCTTAATACTTGAGGACTTAGATACACAAGATTGCTTTTTACACTTCCAAGAGAGCAGTGTGGGGTCGAGATACATGCACCAACTAGTGATAGATCTTATCAAGGCAACTAGCTAAATCTATAACACTGTAGGCAACCACACTAGCAGGCTTCTCCATAAGAAGGAACAGGTTGCAAGTAGAAGTGTCTTCTAAGAAACAAATAATTCATCGAACAATGGCCATATGAAGATGCAAGGGGAATGCATAAATTGGCTCACTTGTTGGCTGCAAATGAAATGGCAGGGCATGTAATGGTCATATAATTGACTTCCAACCAAGTAGTAGTATAATAAAGGATCTATTAAAAGACCTCCCTCATCGCAATGAAAGTTGACACTAACCTCACGAAGAGTGTCCATTGGAGTGGCCGAACTAAGAGAGGCAAAAAGAAAAAAGCCAGTTGTATACTTGGGTGATGAAGAAAAACACTTAGGGAGTCAATACAAACTTCAAGGTCTAAAAACTAGTGAAGACAACTCGATCTTTCAAATGAAAGGAAGCTTGGAGTTGTTGCTCAAGACATTGAACGGTTGCACGATCAAAACCAATAACCAATATTATCGTGTTGTCTTCAACATATATAAGAACAACAATTCCAATGTTTCTATGATGAATGAAGACATAAACTAAGTGAAAGAAAACCAACGAGAGTAGAACAAAACATTTCAAGGAGCTTGTCACGAGCCACACAAAGAACCTTTAAGCTTGCACACGCCATTAGATAAGGAAAACAGGCCTGGAAGAAGAGTCACATAAATATCTTTTACCAAATCATTATGAAGACCTTCTTCAGAACAATCTGAGCCAATGACAAGCCTAGAGAGGTAATGTTGTAAATAGCATATTATTAATTTAAAAAATTCTCAATATCCCATAGTGATTAGGAAAAGTATACCTAGAATCTTCCTGATTATTTTAGCATATTTTCATTTCCTTATTTTAAGGAACTAATTATTACAAATAGAGACGATAAGAATGTAACTAGTGTGATTGTTGGCGATAAAATAACCTAATCATGGGAGCTATGTTTCCACTACCACCATAAGCCATCACCGTTGTTATTCACCATCACTGCCATTGAGGTTAGTGGTGACCCAGAAAGGTGTACCCCACTTCAGCGATCAAAATGCCAATAGTTGCATCGACAATAGAGTTGCCAAATCCCATCACATGCTAGCATCGATATCAACACATGAAGAACACTATCCGGTGCCACAAAGAGTGTTGACTGGACCTCTTCAACCCATTCCAAGGAGTGATGACATCTCTTTTGGCTCCAATTTCAGTAAATATAAACTTTTTGGGTCTTTTGCCAAATAGGTTCTTTGTTATGTCTTTGTTTTAGTTTTCTTCAAGGTCTGATATGAAACGGTTATAAAGAAGGACTTGATCGTTTGAGAACAATGAGTCAATCAATGACTAAGTCCTCTACATCATATACCCTATACATTTAATGCTATTGACCCTTTGTCTTAGGGTGTTTGGATTCTTCATTGAAGAGCATTTACACATTCCACTGAGAAAAGGAAAATGTGTTAAATATCCTATTTCTTAGTAAGTCTACACTAACAATTTTTCTCATCAACATCGAAACTTTATTGTTGTCATTTATGCTGCAAAAATTCCTACCTCGATCCAAGAAGCCATAAAAAGTGAACCTTGGACTTAAAATGGAAGATTGTTGACAAACCAAGATACAAAAAAGATGAATGGTGCAAATGGATATTTACAATGAAATATAAGGAAGATAAGACAAGAGACAAATATATAAAGCCAACTCGGTTGAAAAAGAAGACACTCAAACTTATGAAGTTACCTACAAGGAGACATTTTCTCGTATAGTAAAAATGAACACAGCTCAAGTTGTTCTTGCTTTAGCAATTAGTTTTCGTTGGGACTTACATTAGTATGTGAAGATATCATTAAAGTGTATAATGAAAATATTCGTGAATCATACGAATCTAATTATATCTAGAATAATAGGGATTTGATTATATCCCTATACAATAGGAATTTGATTATATCCATATATAATAGTAATTTGATTCTATCCCTAAATTATAGGGATATGATTACATTAAGAGTTATTATATTTCCAAAACTAGTTTTCCAATCTTGCATGTCTACCTAATGTACTTTTAGCGATAAAATTATTCTATTCTACCCTAGTATTTACAAAATGTCTTTCTTCATGGAACTATAAAACAAGCGTACATGGAGATTCCTTCATCAGGATTTTAAACTCCTAGAGAAGGAATAAGGTATGCCTCCTAAAGAAGGTTTTTTATAGTCTAAAGTAATTTCCAAGAGCATGGTTTGGGACATTATGAAAGCAATGGTTTCCTTATTATACAAGCAAAGCCAAAGAGATCATACTTTATTTATTAAGCACTCTATTATTGGATGATATGATTATTGCAAGAGATAATGAAACAAAAAAATTGGCAGCCCAAATTGAAATGAAGCACCACAAAACTCATATTTGTTTGGAATAGAGGTTGCTTATTCAAAAAAAAAAAAGGATTTTCATCCCTACGTATTTGATCTCTGTTAGAAGTCTCACATCAACTAGAGATGAGGTCAATTTGCAATATATAAGTGGGTCTAAACATCACCTTACAAGTTGGTTTTGTAAAGTTGAGTTAGGCTTAAAGCCTACTTCTTAACATGGTATTAGAGTCATGGGTTAGAGCCTAGCATAGCGAAGTTTGTAACTTGTTGGATCTATTATTCCATGCCATTATCGAACCACTCATTAATGTCTAGTTCCACGCTCGAATGCTCGAGTTGTATATGCCTCGGCCTCAAAGGATGTGTTGGAAGTCCCATATCTACTAGAGATAAGGCTAATTTATAATATATAAGTGGGTGCAAACCTCACCTTACAAGCCGGTTTTGTGAGATTAAGTTAAACTTAAAATTCTTTTCTTAACAATGTCCTCAAAGAAACGTATAAGTTAGGATGTAGAACTTCAAAAGCTCCTACTGAACTACATCACAAAAATTGGGACTGAAGAGGGTTCTCGTGTAGAAAAGACTTAATATAAGATATTGGTAAGAAAATTTACTTATTCATTGCACATGAGGCCAGACATTACTTATGCACTTAGTGTGGTAAGTCATTTTGTACATGTTCGAAGAAAAATGACAAAATTCTTCAATACTTGAAAATCATGTTCGAGGGGTTGTTGTTCAAGAAAAAAAAAACACTTTGTTTGACCCTTAGAATATATACTACTACAAACCATGCAAGTTATATTATGAACAAAAATCTACCTTTGGGTATTATATGTTTATTGGAGAATTGGTAACCTAGAATAGCAAAAAACAAGATAGAGTATCTCTTTCTAGTTGTAGGAGTAATTAATATATCTAGGCATCATGATGTGTAGGCTAGGAGGTTGAGTGTTGGATAACCTCTAACCTAGCACCTAGCTGCAGCCTTTAGTTTTTCACCTTTTTTGTATCTCCTTCATCATATATATAAATATCAAGAATAGTAGAGGGGATTCTTATCAAGCCCTCAAACATATTTTGTCTGTTTTTAATCTCAACTGTTGAAACCGAATTTTGAGCCTTTGGTCAAGGTGTGTAAGAAGTACTCTGTATGATACGACATAGTGTTGTGAAGAGCCACAGCAGGCTAGTGTCAACACATAAACATGACATGGTTTGAAAAAATCCCGAGAATGAGAAACATAAAAATACTTAAGAGAGGGAAACAAAATCATTAAAAGAGTATATATATATATATATATATATATATATATATATATATATATATTAATGGTAAAAGAACCACACTCCTAGAGATACTAAAGTGACAAGAGGTTGCATCATAACACAAAAAATCCTTTGAACCATACAATAGCCTATGACGTTCAGGAGGTGAAAGTTGGAGAAAATAAACACAACCATAGGAGTGTAGATCAATATAATCAAGATAAACTTGAACGCGGTGAAAGAAAGGAGAATCAACCATAAGAACATGAGAAGGAAAAAGATTTAACTAAGAGAGAATTATTGTCAGAACCTCATCCCAAATATTGGAGAATAATAACACCGTGTTACTTTTCCCTTATTCTAGAATATTCTCTTGTTTGTTGTACTATCGGTTTGCTATGAAAACTATCCTTTTTTGTTAGTTTGATATTTGTATTGGTACTCTTGTACCCTAAAGATAGCTTCTATAAAATACTCCCTTTGCTCACTATTTTTGATGGGTTGAAAATATGAAAACCCCCCTTTACATTTTCTTGTTCTCTAAGATGGTACACAAAGCTCCTTAATTTCTTTTCCATGGACCCAAACCCCATCTCTTTCGCATCTCATTCTTGTTCCACCATTGTCGTCCAAACACTTGATAACTTCAATCATCTCCTTCGCTAATTTAATTTAAATTAAATCTTAATATAATCTATAAAAAGGTTTTTTATCAACAGTCTTACTAACGTCAATTTTCTGATATATATGTATGAGGTATGAACTATTTCAAGCTAATCATCACCTGCTCACTGCACGATTGACTGTTGGTTGAACAAATATATGAACCCTGTCATGGAACAGAAGTTTGTTGTCAAAAATCAGACCATATACACATTTGGACATACAAATTAAAAAAAAAATGCAAATAGGAAAGACAGGAATACTAGCTTATAGACAAGATAAGTATTTAGGGATAAAGAATCAAAGGTGTAGCAAAAGAAAAGCCATCCGAAATTCAATATATTAAAAGGTGTAAGAATATAAGATGATTATCCATATGGACGAATCCTTGTTTGTTTGAGCACAGCCAAGGAACGTATTATATATAGATTGTTGGAGCTCAGAGGAACAGTTTAACTTCAGTAATAATGGGAAGAAAAAGTTTGTAAAAAGTGAGGAGGGGTTTGGCTGAGGATAGCTGCTGACTGTAAGCATCCGTTGAGCAAAGGCCAAAAAAACATAAGCGATGTTGTTGGTAGAGTAGTTGACAATTGACCACCGGCAAGGACACTAGTTTTTCTAGGTGCATGGCTTAAACATTACTCGAAGTCAGTTTAAAGAGAACAAAAAATATTAGCATGAAGAAAATAATTTCATCGATTATTTCATATAAGCAGAGATAAATTATATAGAAAGAAGGAAGAAAATGAAAAGAAATAAAACAAAAAATATTTCCAAAATTAACTAGTATTATACAACACTAGTAACTAGGAATGACACACAAATAGAGTAACCGACAGTAATCCTTCCTACTACTGAGATACCATGATTCTCTAACAACTAAGAAATTGATTTCCAATGAAAGTTTTCTCAAATAGCAGGATAAGACTTCAGTCGCAGCTGTTACGGTTGAATTTTGTTTTTAAAATTGTGGGAAATAACAACAACAAATATATGCAAAGAAAATAATTTAAGATAGAATGAAATATTTAACACCTAAAAAAATTAGGAGATTAGTTATCTGAATCAGAAACTTACTTGGCTACCTGACGCAATGGTCTTAAGGCAGGTGCATATAGGTCATTACAAATGCATATCACCTACATTGACAATTAATATCATCATCACTGCAAATGATTTGTCTGGTAAACAATACTAACAATATGAACATCAGAACATCCAAAACTCACAGGTCTTGAAAGTGAAGCAGTTTTTGAACCCTTTTTTGATGACTTTCTCTCCAGTTGTCCTTTGCCCACAGTTTGTTTCCCCGCATCAGGCTTCCTTTCGGAAGAAATCTGCATGATTTGGTTTATATAGAGATTTATGATTTCATATGACAAACTTTCATTAAAAAATTTCCATGTTACTGTTATTTATACTTTTCCTTAAAAAAGAGGGCTCCGTCTCAATCCCAACTTCCCCTACCCTATTCATTGTAGGTATACCAATCTTAAACTATATGAACTAGAAAGACATTTAACTGAAATAGCTGATGCGGGATCTCTAACATCCGATATAATTTTATTTGGTTAGAAGAAGCTACATAATAGTGATAAATATTTGTATTTTAATTAAAGGTAGTTAGTCAATTACAAGTGAAACAATTGGCAAGGAGCTTCAATCCTCTCAACCTAGGGAAATTTGTTAAAAAAGGTACAATTCTAAAACAAAATGCATACAAACAATACTTCAGATAATCATTTTGTTCAGATCCCCAACTCTACCCTCTCAAAAGTGTATATCTACTTTTAAAAACCAGCAAAACAAAAAAATTGCATTCAGTTACATACAAATGTCAGCAAGCCTATCACATGTCTAGTAAGAAAATTTATGTTCTTGTATTGTACTCATTGATGAATGCGTGAATAGTGAACACAACCAACAAATGAAATTATATTGGAACCACAAAAACATCAAGCTATAAAACTTGTTTGATCATTGAGATGAAATTGAGACCTTGGACAATATTAAAGGAATCTTCAATATGACTACAATTAAGTAGGTTTGCTTAGACAACACACTTTAGGAGACAGATCAACATTTGCATCTAACACTAACCATCTTTAGAAGAACCTCCACAGCACCCTTACCGTCACCAAGAGCTCCATCAATTTCATCCACCACCTAGGAAAATGGAAACAGATAAGCATTTTCACCTTTATGCATTGATACTAATATACAAAATGAAAATATTGAAAGAAAGAAAAGATACCAGACACTTCGGCCTTGAATCAGACAAGACAGAGTTCATTTGAACCACATCAAGAATCTTGGCTTCAATTGTTGATGTAGAACGATCATCACTAGCATTAATCTACAAAATTTAAAACTCCTGTTTGGTATAGGTTGAAATTATAGGAATCTATGTAGAATGGGAGGAAAGAGAGAGCAAGCCAATGAATAATTAGGATCTGGTATTGATGTGAGTTGATAAGAAATACAACTATTACCACTAACCCCTATTTATGATAATACTAGACATCTAGACCCAATTAAATAAGGAAGCATATCTTGATATACAATGACCAAAGCCACTCCCTAGAGATCATTATAATACTTTAAATATTCTAACATATGAAAAGAACATAAGAATATTATGCAGATATTATAACATTCTCCTTCAATGTAAATCTCATAAAGCTTTCAGGGTGTTATAATTAAACACCTAAAAGAGAAAAAAAGGTAAATATAGCATAATGACATTCAACTTTTACCTTAAGACAAGACCAAGGAATATTGGACTAAAAGACAAGGCCAAACTGAAACTGGAACAGAGACAACAAATGTGAGTTTAATAGAACTGGTATTTTAAGAACACCCTGAACAATAGTTCTTGATTGAATCAATACTAATTTCTTATCAATGTGACAAGGAACTAGCCTGGGTTACACATGAAAGCTTACAACTCAGAACTCTGAGAGACCTTTCTCTCAACCCTTTCCAAACCCAACTAACAGCACAACTAACTCCCCCCAAAGCTCTCAGATAGACTTATATACATGTTTGTTACCATTACAACCCCTAACTGTTCTAATTGTCTGTTTTCCTCCTCCATTTATACACAATACCAAATCTATCAATACCCCTTCCATGAAGTTTCACCTTCTGGAAATTCCTTAGAGATACATGAGATTCTGCCACTGAATTAAAACCTCTAGATCGCCTTGAGTCGTAGTCCTAACATCCAATATTTCTTTTGGAGTAGCAACTAACACCAGGTCCTCATTCAATGTCGAAGGCAAGGGTTGAGGTACTGTAGATGGTTGAATGGCCTTTTTCAGCAGTGATACATGGAAAACCGGTGTATTCTGCTGTGTGGAGGTAACTCCAATCTGTAAGCGACTTGGCCAATGCGATCCATCACCTGGTAGGGCCCATAAAATCGCGAACACAATTTCTCATTGGGTCTTCTCGCTAGGGATTTATGCCTAGAGGGTTGCAACTTAAGATATACCCAATCTCCCACCTTGTACTCCACTTCTCTGCAATGCTTGTTTCTTTGTAGTTTGTTCTAGTCTTGAGCTTTACACATATTAACTTTCAATTTGTTCAAGATATCATCCCTCTTGTTGTAACCAGTTCACACTATCCACCTTAGAAGGAATAGTAATGCCCTTAATAAGGGGAGGAAGGTCTCGTCCATAGAGGGGTTTGAAAGGAGTCATCTTTGATGAGCATTACAATTGGTGTTGAACCAAAATCCTGCCCAAGGTAGCCAATAGGGCCATCGTTTAGGTTGTGTTCCCGTTATGCAACATAGGTAGGTTCCAAGGCAGCGGTTGACTACCTTTGTTTGGCCATCCGTTTGAGGATGGTAAGTTGTACTAAACTTCAACTTTGTCCCTGCCTGTCGAAACAATTCCCTCCAAAAATTGCTCAAGAATAGTTGATCGCGGTCTGAGACAATGGTCAAAGGAAACCCATGGAATGTGACCACCTCCTTAAGAAATAATTGTGCCACTTTTGTTATTGCGTACAGATGGGCTAATAGAAAGAAATAAGCATACTTTGTTAATCTATCAACAATCACAAAGATAGTATCTTTCCCTTCAGCCTTGGGTAACCCCAATATGAAATCCATGGATATATCCGACCAAACTTGAGTGGGAATTGGTAAGGACTGCAATAACCCTGTGGGAGCCAAGGCTTCGGCTTTATTCCTTTGACAAACCTCACAATGCATGACAAAGTTTTTAATGTCCTTTCTCATGCCTTCCAAGTACACCACTCCCGCCACTCACTTGAATGTTCTAAAGTAACCACTATGGCCACCAATGAAAGATTCATGCAAATCCTTGATATCTTATTTTTATCTTCTATCTTTAGTTTCTTTGTTATTATTCTTTATTTTGTATATTGGGCTTATCCCATGTCTCCTTTACTATAAATACAATAACCTATGTGTATTTTCTATACTAGGGAGATTAATCCCACACTTATATTCCCTATATTCAATATGGTATCAGAGACATGGGTTAAAGTCGATCCTAGCGAGATTTGATATTTATTCAGCCTGTTCGGGAAGTTTGTTGTTTGTTCAGCATGTTGTTCCACCCACTATCAAACCGTTATTGGACCACCCATTGATGTTTAGTCCCATGCTTGAGATGTATGTACCTTGGTGGGAGGGGGTGTATTGGCAGTCCCACATTATCTAGGGATAAGGTGATTTCATAGAATATAAGTGAATGCAAACCTCACCTTACAAGCCAATTTTGTAAGGTTGAATTAGGCTTAAAGTCCACTTCTTAATACATATAGTTACGTCACAAAAACAATTATTACTTAGAAAATAATTTAAATTATTCTAAAAAAGTAAAAGTGTTCACAACTTGAAGACTTGTGAATCCACATGTAAAATAATTCAAAATACCTCTACCACATGATATCCACAATGCTTGGCAGCTACATGTGCTAGTGTTGTTTTTCCAAGACCTGGTGGTCCACATAGCAGAAGGATCTGTAACCATTTTAAAAATCTAGTTACCAATGGGATTCAACACCCGACATCTAATATGATTGATATCATAAAACATTAATATAAATCAAATGGTTTCATCTTATGTCATGTACAAACAACCAAAGAGTATAATGCAAATGCAAGACTACAAGGATAACAATACCACCTCCGATCCTTTATATAGAACAAAAGAGAGCACTTTTTAATATTTATTATAGGATACTTACATTTCAAATGTATTAATTGCTAAATTCCATATACCCTAAATTATTGTAAAGTTAGTTAATGAGATATCCACCCACTTTCCATGAAAGTAGACATGTATTTATTGGCCTATTAACAACATAAGGCACAATAATTATTATAGGAACAATGATAATAATATATGTATGACAACAGAAAACCATTATTCTTGTGCTTATATATGTAGAAAAATTATTATTGGAACAATGGCAAACATAAAACTTTGTGTACTTTTGAAATAAAACTCAAATTTATGACATTGCTAATCAAAACTAACCAATTTTTATTGGGCTTGATGAATTAGGTATTAGTCTCTTTCGCATAGATCTTAACATAGTTTTATCGAGAATCAACTTTGTCAAAATTATCAATAAACAACTTGACTACTTTCTAAGAACATAGTTCTTTATTTCTCTTAGGCCTTACAAAAAACACAAAAATGTTCCTTTAGGTCCCAAGAGTGTGCCTTTCTATGATATTTATCTCTCACAAAGAAGACAAGTGTTGTCTTCCAGCGGTTACAATTTTGTTTCCAAAGAGTATATGTTTTCAATGAGCACAAGTTTCTTAATCCCACTTTACTTCTTTAATTGCAACCTCATCATCCTTTAGTAAATAGGTTTATACCCAATTCAATCTCACAAAACTGGTTTGTCAAGTAATATTTGCACTTCACTCATACACTATAATTTGATTTTATTTGTGGTCGATGTGGGATCTTCAACACTCATCATCTCATTCTATTCTTCTTCCTTGTATACCTCAAATTTGCCTAGTTTCTCACCCTCTCAATTTGTCCCTTCTACACTAACTTCATAAGCCTCTCCTTGTGACCCCAATCATCCTCACTCATCATTACAAACCATAACCGAATCTACATCCTCTACTTCTCAAGTTGTTTATGTTGATTCCTCTATGCTTATTCCATCCTCAAATTCTGATATACACATCTTTCACAAAACATCTATCATATTCAAATATCCACCATGTTAAGCATAGTTTAAAGACATCTACATCCTTCTCAATTACTTACTCATGTTGAATCAAAATCAATGAAACATGCCCTTGTTGATCCCACTTTGTTTGTTGCATGCAAACAATATTATACTCATATTCCTCAAAATACATGAAAGTGAGTTTAAACCAAACTCATCCTCACAAAACCAAATTAAAAGACAAGGATTGCCCCCACTTATATTATGAATTAGCTTTATCTTTAGTTGACGTGGAATCTCTAACACAACTCCCTCATGCCAAGATATAGACATCTAGTGTGTGGGACTAAATATTTGTGGATGGTTCGATAGTAGCCTAATAACAAGTGATACCATATTAGGAAGTGAGTTTAAGCCTAACTCATTCTCAGAAGAATGGCTTATAAGGTAAGAATTTTTCCCGCTTATACATTGTAAATTGTCCTTTGTCTAATTGATGTGAGATTTCCAACACTCGTGTTAAACAAAATCAACCAAACATGCCCTTATTGATGATCCCACTTCATTGTTGCATGCAAACAGAATATTCTACTTTTATTCCTCAAATACATGGCTTTAACAACAATTCCTACTAGACATGTGCCTACTAGTTGTAAATGGGTTTTCCACATTAAGGAAAACTTAGATGGCACAATTAAAGAGGAAAAAGCTATTTTGTGGCCAAAGGCTTCCATCAGCAATTCAGTCTAAATTACAATGATACTTTTGCAGCAGTGATCAATCTTTAATTTGGCTCTTTCTCATCAATGGCCCTTAAAGCAATTACATGTGAACGATGCCTTTTCAAATGGGCTCCATACAAAGGAGGTATATGTCAGCCACCTGGATTTGAAATGGTTGATATGTCCTTGGTTTTCAAACTAAATAAGGCCATTAATGGTCCTAGCAGGCAACCCAAACTTGGTTAGAAAGATTACAAGCAGCCTTATCACAACTTCAATATGTTGCCAATAAATGTAATCACACATTGCTCGTATACTCAATAGTTTATGTGGACGACATTAACACCACCAAAAATAATACTCATCTTACTCAAACTCTTATTTGGCAACTCAATTCAGGATTTTCTCTCAAGGAACTAGGTGATTTGGGTTATTTTCTTGGGATTAAAGTTTGTTATTAGTTTAATGGTTCTTTTTATCTTACTCAGTCCTAGTATGTTTCGGGATATGCTTTCAAAGACCAACATGTTAGAGGCCAATCCAATTTTCTCACCAATGGTAGGAGATTGCAAGCTTACGAACGATAGTTATGTTCCTTTACCTGATGCATCTTACTACAGGTATATTGTTGGCTCCCTTCAATATGCCACCTTTATATGATGAAAAATAATTTTTGCTGTCAATGAAGTGTGCCAGCACATGCCTTCAACAAAATCTTATATAAAGGGATGGAGGTATGTTTTGTTTTCTTAAAACACCTTAAATAATAAAAGTCCATCAGAGCTTCAAAATTAAAATTATAGGTAGAATTCGTTAAAACATGCATGTTGGGAATTTGGTTAACTTGGATTTGGAGCAACGGTCCATTAATGGCAATTCATTAGTCTAGAGAGAACTGCAGCATATGGCAATTCATTAGTCTAGAGAGAACTGCAGCATATGGCAATTCATGGTCAATACATCAGAATATTAGAATATGATTTGGAGAGAAGATAAGTATTGGTCTCCTAAAACAGTCAAATAATCAGAAGATACGAGATAAAAAAAATGCTCAGATGGAAATTGAAAGGATAGACTATTTTCCAATATATCAAAACTCATCAAGTGTAAAAAAATGCTCAAAATTTGAGGAAAAAGTTAACTGTTTTCCAAAATTATCCATCAAAACAAAGAGTCAATACGTTCATTGTTACCCCAACCATTATGTTTGCACAAGTGAAGAAGGAATGGGTAAGTACGTGTATAAGGAAACTGTCGTGCCTATAAACAATCAAAATACTAAGCATAACCCAAATACATAATCCCAAATACCAATGCATATTCTACCCCTCCCTGACCTGGTGGTGTAAATTGTTAACTTTGCCCATCATGTTACAAATCTGACAAAATGGTCTCGAGTCTATTCTCCAAATCAACACAAATAATAATAGCATAATTCTACCAATTTGACTCCATTGCATATTTGCTTCTCAAAAATGATAGATACATTAATGGGTGTGGAAGAGTATACAATCATGCGATTCTTATAAATACCTTTTGTTCTGGGGGACCAATATTCCTTGACTTCGTACTCCATGCATCTTGAATACTCTTTGAACTCCCACTCTCATCCATACTTACAGAATTTACATACCTTCCCCCGTTACTCCATTTGGATCCTCCATTCTTCCTAGGAAACTTTGAATTCAAAGGTTTCTGATTGTGGACAATAGAAGAATGGCGTTTCAAAGCAGACAAAACATCATCTGATGTGCTTCGAATTTCAGATCCAAACACAACAGAATCCCATTGCTTCAACCATAACAGTACCTGTCCTAGTCAACCAATCAAATTAGTCATGGCAACATAAGCCAAGCCTAGAAAACCAAAGAATGAAGTCCTTAACTGCAGCAATTCTAATAAATTATTTTCATAACTAAATGGTACTTTAGATACCTCACGATTTGTCTGTTCATCACTGAGAAGCTCGGTGAAGGATTTCGGAGCATATTTATCAACCCAAAGTTGCTCATTAACCATTTGTGCTTCGGGAACATCTGGAACACTTTGACCTTCAGAACTAGCTTCCAAGGCCTTCAGCATCACAAGAACAGGAATAAGCAATCACTAACATCAAAAAGCTACATTTGATTACCAAATTCAGATGCATTCCAAGTAACAAACAACACAACATAAAAAGAATTAAATTTTCATTCAAGTTTCGCCCTTAGAAGCTCAAAAAGCACATTCTTAACCTTGAGTCCAAACCTTAGCAAAAGCCTCTTGCTCCAGCCTCTCAAGTATAACATTAATTGGTTCTGAACTAAGCTCTGCAACCAAATACAATTCATGAAAATAATCTCAGTATTCAACAAGGCTCGTAATCAAAATTTAAGACAAAACCTCACACCAAAATAATAGGCTTCCTAATCCTTAAGTCATGTTTGGGTGACGGATTTTGGCATTGGAAAAAAAAGGGAATATATTTATTTATATTGAAAATCAAATTCGAATATTTATTTATTTATTTAATAGTTTTTTATAAGCAATTAGTATCTTATCTAGAGGAACAAAATCTCCCCTGATTATATGCATCTATTTACTTTACAAAAATTAAATTAACTCCCTTAGTTAAAAAGTTACCTAAGGACTTGAAATTGTGATAAACACAAATAATATTAGAGAATTTTCAGTTCAGGTTTTTTTTTTTCTTTCAGAAAAAACATTAGTCTTTTTTTTACCAGTTTCATCCCAACCACCAAACTATTAGAGCCTCTCCCCTAAGCAGCTCTTCATGAAAATAAATTACTCATGTTCATGTAGACTTAGAAATATTAAAAACAATGTACCTCAAACATTGAAAGAAAACAAACACACCAAACTAATCTCAAATCTTAAAACTAAAAGTGATAAAAAAAAAGTAGAAAGAGTGACAGTTCGAAAGAGAAAAAAGTACCGGCAGAATATCCATTGCAATCGAGCGTCTTCACGCGCTCTTCTCCTTGAAACCGAGTCAGCTTCGCATAAACCCTGTCGCCGTTGGGCGCGGTGATCGGCATGCACTCGCCGTCAATCTCCGAGGCGAATCTCGACAATGTCTTCTCCTTCGCAAACGTTGTTTCCTGCACCGCCGGCTCCTGCGGCGGAGGAGAGTAGCGTAGCCAATCCTCGTCGGCGGCCTCCTCGGTGGAGGAATCCTCCTGGACGGTAACCCTAACTTTCGCTCTCTTTTCCTCTTCGGGAAGTGAACTCGAACGCGACCGCTTGTGACCGCTGGATTCGATATCCACCGAAGGAGCCTCGAGATCTGGCGGCGGTTGTGGAGAGTACGGTTCAGCCGGGGGTTCAAGGTCTGCGAAGTGATAATGATGATCTTCTTCTTCTTCTTGATTTTGCTCGGGTTCGTGAAAATTTGATTCCAGAAACTCGAGTTCATCAGGGAGCGGAATATCCATTTCCATATCCTCTACGTCCATTGTTGGAGTTTGATTGGTGGTACAAAGAAGCGAGAGAGAGAATCGGGTTTCAGTTTGTGTGCTCAGAAAGGGTTTGTGTATAGGTTAACTGAAGAAGGTTTTGGCGGGAATGAGGCAGAAAGGTACCAGCTCTGTGTTGTGTTGTGGCTTATGTTATGATGTAAGTGTACTACAAAAACAAAGCATGTCAAGGCTGATCAACCGTTGATTAAGTAGAAAAAGGTATCGTATTGACTGTAATTGTTTCATGTGGAAAAGAAATATAATTAGCAACGTTTGATTTGAAAAATTACACTAATACATAATGATGGGTTGAAAAGGTTTTTTTTTATTTATAAACATATGGAACTTTGAGTGTGAAAGGATTTTCTGAATGTTATTTTATTAGATAATAATATTTTTATAATTAAATTTTGATGATTTTCTTTTTATTCTGAGATGACATTTTTTAATGATTTAAAAATATAAAAAAATAAAAAATCATTCAAAAAATATTATTTTATAAAATATTATCTCTGATTATAAGAGAAATTTGTTAAAAAATTATTTTTGTAATTTCTCATTTTTAGTTTATTTTGGAGAAAAATGAAGTTCACTTATTTTTTCTATCAGTGATGTACCATTATCCACTCCCAAAAGTATTCTTATATTTCCTTTTATTGTTTTCTTACTTATTCCACCGTTTGATTGTTATTATTGTCCTACTTTATTCTCTATTCCTCTATTTTAATCATAAAAGTTTCGGACTTAATTCTGTGAATTAAACGTGCTTAGTGGTGAGCATAATTGAGTTTCTTTTTTCTTTCTTGAATCCTTTTAAAACATACAAATATATTAAATTTTTAAAGATATAATTACTGATTTGGTATCTATATTTTTAGTTTGTTTAATTTAGTATCCCAATTATTTAAAGAGATTCAATTTGGTTATCTTGTTAAGTTGGAGTTAATACTATTTTTTAATTTTTTTTTTTAATTATTTTTTTTTCAAAAAATTTAAAAATTGATACGTGGCAGTTTACAATCATGACATATCCAGTGGTAATAGTTGTTTTTAATTTAGTATCCTAATTTAAATTTTTGGTACAATTTAGTACTGAATCTTTTAAAATGATTCAATCTCATCCTCTCCAATTTGAGACCAAATTAGTAAATAAACTTAATTAGAACTTATATATACATGTTACAATAACTTTTTCTAATATATACATCAAATCTTTCACCTAAGTACATAAATTATTTTATTTTTTACATTTTAACCTCTATAATTTTTTACACATGAAAATTTTTACACTTGTAAAAAATAAAATTATTTGAATATTTAGGTATAGTGATTTGATGTATAAATTCAAAACAATTATTTTAACATGTATATATAAGTTATAATTAAACTTAGTTACTAATTTTGTATCAATTTGGAACGAACGAAATTGGATCATTTTAAAAAATTGGGTACTAAATTGAGCCAAAAAATTAAATTGGGTACTAAATTGAAAATAACTATTACTACTGCCACGTGTCATAATTGTAAGTTGCTACGTGGCACTATAATAAACTGACATGTGGCAATTTTTAAATTTTTTGAAAAAAAATAATTCCTTTTTAAAAAAAATAATTTAAAAAAATAAAAATAAAAAAAAAATATTTATGGTTTGACACGTGTCATGTACGAACAGGATGTTAACTCCAACTTAACGAAGAGGACCAAATTGAATCTTTTTAGATAATTTTGGTACTAAATTGAACAAACCAAAAACATGGGTACCAAATTGAACTTTACCAAAAAGTTGGGGTACCAAATCAGTAATTATACCATTTTTAAACTATTTCAACCTATTTCATACGTTTAAACTAATTTGTGGTGTACTCACATGTTTTGGAGTGACTTTACGCACTTGACGCTGACGCTCTAATTTGATACTCTAGATCAGAAATGTCAACAGAGTGGATAGGTACAGGTATTAGCTTCCATGTACTCTACCCGATAAATATATATTTTGTATCAGTATCCATATATGTCGGGTATCCGTTATGCAAGTACCTACATTATTTTTTAATATTCACGGATATTCATGGGTACCCGCGGGTATTTACAAAAAAGTAAAAATAAATATTTAACAACATATTTTGATTGTGAATTAAAAGAAAATACAATACATATCATTCATAAATTTTAAACAAAATTCAAATAATCTATTTAAATAGTGTTGAATGACAATTTACAAAGAAATGATTTTTGTTTAAACTAGTTGATAAAAAAATAACTCATTCAAAATTAATATGTTAATATTTTAATCATGTTTTTTTATTTTGTTTAATTTAAATTAGAGTATAGCGGGTAGTAAAAATACTCATACCCATTATCCGTAGATATCCATTTACAGTATTCATTTCTTACCCGTTGCGGAAATTTATCCATGGATATCTGCGGGTATGAATTTTTTTGACATCCCTACTCTAGATATTCAACTCATACTTGTAATCTTCGTTGTTTAAGAGAAACCTTGATGATGTATTTGGATTAAGCAATTTAAGATAGATATCCATTCATTTAAAAAAAACAAATTGATTTTTAAAGTAAAATTACTTGTTTGGATGAAAAAATAAAATAAAATTGAAATAGATGAATTTTAAGAAGACATTTCAAATAACTAAAACAATAGAATTTGAAATTCAAAAAAAAAATAATAATAAAATTGAAATTCCACATTGGTTAAGATGAAGAAAGTCCACAAGTTTAAAAAGTCGACTCAAATCAACCTTCAACTTGGGCCAAATCATCTCAACATCTAGCTCAAGTTGACGCTATGAGCCCGAACATACTTGATTCGACCTTCGGTCAAAGCCAAATATCAATTGGACTAGGTTTGGGCCAATGGTTGAGCTGAATGGACTAGAGCCAAAATTAAACTTGATTCACCAAGTTTAAAGGTTGAGCCATATCGATTTGGGTCAATTAGGCATAAACTAAAGGTCGACCTTAGTCGGCCTGGGCTTAAAGTTGAGCAAAGTTAGTAAGCGAAGGTCGAGCGGATTCAGTCAGGGTTGAGTTAGACCAGGCCAAAGGTCGAGCCGAGTTAATATAGAGTAGGTTGATCTAAACTAGTTGAAGTCAAAGGTCAAGTGGAGTCGACTCAGGCTAAAGGACTAGCAGAGTCAATCTAGGTTGAAGGTTAAGTGGAGTCAATTTAGGCATAAGGTTGATTGGAGTTGGTCTAGACCGAAGGTCAAGTTGACCCAAACCAATCATGAGTTGAGACAATCAAGGTCAAAGTTTGAGCCGAGTCGGTCCGGGCCAAATGTCTAGTCAAACCGGTTGAGATCGAAGGTCGAGCAAAGTCGGTTAGGGATGGAGGAGGAGCAAAGTGGCCTAGGCTAAATATCGAGCAAAGTTGCCCCAAGTCAAAGGTCAAGTGGGATCGGTACGAGTTGTAGGTTAAGTCAAATCAAATTGGTCCAAGAGTCGAGCCGAGTCGGTCCGGATCGAAGGTCGAGCCAGTTGACATGGGTATGGTCGAGCTGAGCCAACTAAGGTCGAAGGTTAAGTGGAGTTGGTTCGGGCCTGAGGAGGAGCCAAATGTCTCATGCTAAATGTCGAAGGGAGTTGGTCTGGGCTGAAGGTCAAGCCTATATAGCCTGGTTAAAAATTGAGCCGAGTTGCCCAGGCCAAAAGTCGAGCCAAGTCGGTCAAACTGAAAGTCGAGCTAAGTCAGTCAAACCGAAAGTCGAACCGAGTCAATCAGACTGAGAGTCAAGCCGAATCAGCTAAACTGAAACTCGACTCGAGTCGAGTGAAGTTAGGATGATGGTGGAGTCGAGTTTGTCTCGAGCCGAAGGTATAGTTGAGTTAGAATGGACCGAATGATGAGCTTAGTCGGTCCAAGAAGTCGAGCCTAATCGGCCTCGTGCGAAGTGCAAATAGAATTCGATGGAGTGCAGGATGTAATTATCCTAAATCTTTTCTAATCCGTAACTTATTAAACCCATTTTACATCTCTTAAACATTTGATTAATCAAATTTAGTTAATAAATAAATTTTGATTAACATGTATAAAGTGTATGCTATAAATAAATGTTTTAACTTTGGCATATAAACTATTTAATTATCCATTAACGTTAAACCTGACAAATCAAATCACTAACTTTTATTAAATTTAAATTTCAAACATTTCGGAAACTTGACCACTCTTTATTTTAATTTTACATTGTATAACAACAAGTAACATTAATTTGGCGACTATTCAATTTTTCATTAATATTAAATATGACAAAAAGTTATTATTAGTAAAATTTCGACGAGGTTGTAAAATGTTAAAAGTCCTATACGATTAACATAATCGTAGGTAAATATAAACATTTAAATCGACTGACATATATAACCTTAAGTTTAATTTTGACTGAGCATGTTTGAACAACTCTTATTTATACATATATATAAATCGAGCATTGAATTAAAATAGCTCGGTAGAACTTTTAATCCGTAGATGAGAAAAATGAGGAGATGTGGCAGAATGTGATTAGAAATTGTTTGCAAAACACTATTTTTAATATCTTGAATAGCTGCATTTTCGGGGTATCATTACAAACATTGCAGATTTTCCAAATCAAAACTCCTTCAACCCAAATAAACTCTTGTGTCTCTACTCCCACCATTTTTTTGTCTCTTCTTCATTCTGCCTCTCTCTTCATTCTCTTTGCATTTTGAGATATTGAAAACGTGTTGTGTGGTTTTTGAAGATGGGGCAACAATCTCTGATCTACAGCTTCGTGGCTCGAGGCACCATGATTCTCGCTGAGTACACTGAATTTTCTGGAAACTTCACCACCATTGCCTCTCAATGCCTGCAGAAGCTTCCTTCTACCAACAACAGATTCACCTACAATTGTGATGGCCACACTTTCAATTATCTTGTTGAAAGTGGATTCAGTACGTTATATATATATATATGCATTTTTCGATGATTTCATGCATCATATATATTCCTTTCATCATGCATACCTTTATCATGATTTCATCTAGATCTTGATGATTCTACCTTTTGTTTTGAATTACTGCACATGTTTGATAACCATGATAACAGGTGAATTCTCTCTTTCTGATCCCCTTCTCAGGATCTAACTGATACATTTTCTAACCATTTTTTGATCTCATGCAGATTAGAAAAGTTCTGATTTATATTTTCATAAATAGATTATAGTTTTGAAGACAAATTGTAGAATTAACCTGAGACTGAACAAGATGATGTGAAACTGTTTTGAGAAAACAGTTTCTGAAAACAAAAATGAAAATATATTCCCTAATTTTCCCTAATCTATTTTTCCTTTCTTTTTTGTTTTTATCAGAAAAAACAAAATAACTGGTTTATGCATGCTTTTGCTGTGTGCAGCCTAAACCATGAACGTGTTATATAATTTTGAAGTGTTTGAACAGAAATAGTAATCATATTTACAAAAGAAACAAGGATTGTTGGATCAGAATTTGATTGTATATGTTTGAGTTAAGAAAATAGAAAGAGTTAAAAGGGGATGAATAATATAAAATTTGAGAAGTAGTTTGTTGTAAAATATTTTTGGTTGAAATTTTGGATTTTGTAGCCTACTGTGTGGTGGCTGTTGAATCTGCTGGTAGACAGCTTCCTATTGCATTTCTGGAACGTGTGAAGGAAGAATTCAGCAAAAAATATGGTGCAGGCAAAGCTGCAACTGCTTCTGCTAAGAGCCTAAACAGAGAATTTGGGTACCCCATTTTCTTGCACTTGCAGAAAAAACAAATCATTTTTTTATATGCTGTCATTCGATTATTTATGAGTGATACTTTCTTTATCATTAGATAAAGTTTTTCTTCGTTATTATATAGTTTAATTATAAGAGAATGGAAAATTTAAACATAATGAATGCATGGTTTTGGAAATGTACAGGCCAAAACTGAAACAGCAAATGCAATACTGTGTTGATCATCCTGAAGAGATCAACAAACTTGCCAAAGTGAAGGCTCAAGTTTCTGAAGTGAAGGGTGTTATGATGGAAAACATTGAGAAGGCAAGATTTATATACAAATGCCTAATTTAGAGATATATATTTAAAACAGTTTCTCCCACATTCAGTAAATATTAATATTAATAATATTATTATTATTTTTATTGATGATTTGATTTGATTGAAATATATATATGAATATGGTTTTTTCATAGGTGCTTGATCGAGGAGAAAAGATTGAGATGTTGGTGGATAAGACTGACAATCTTCGCTCACAGGTTCCATTCATTTTTCTTTGTTTTTTTCTTATATAATGTTTAATGTTTATCATTTGATAATTTTTACTTAGTTTTTTTTAATATATTTTTTCGTAATATTTAATTGCTTTACATTATTAGTTCTTGCTTATGCCTTACTTATATATATATATATATATATATATATATATATATATATATATATATATATATTATATAATTGTTAATTTAGTTCTTACAAATGGATTTTTTTTTTCAGTCACCAAAAATTAATGATGAGTAATTGATTGTTAAAAGGAAATACAAAAACTAAATGCTATGAAAATTGTTTTACAAACACAAGAACCAAAAAAACTTTATATGATTTTTAATTTAGTCTCTCTCTATATTTGTATTTTTTTATCTTTAATGATGCCTATGAAATAGTAAAAATTACTATAACGATGAAGTATTGTTTAAATATAATTTTGAAAGGACTAGAGCAAAAAGACAAAATATAAAAACCTTACAAGATTAAAAATAGTTTTATATAATTTTTAATTTAGTCTCCATAAACATATTGTAGAACCTTATTTTTTATTCTATAATGATCCAAAAATTGAACGAGAAACAAAAAATAGTAAAATAGCATATTAATCATTTTAATTTAGTCCTGCATTTATAGTCTCTTTTTTATTTTAATCTCTGCCTTAAATAATGGTAGAAATTAACATAAATATTTAACATTATAGAAATAATTTTAAAAGCACTAAGAAAAGAAGCAGAAATTTAAAGCTTTTGTCCATGACTTGTTGTTGCAGGCACAAGACTTTAGAACACAGGGCACAAAGGTTAAAAGGAAGATGTGGGTTCAAAATATGAAGATCAAATTGATTGTTTTTGGTATCGTCGTAGCATTAATTTTGGTCATGTTTATGTCAATATGTCGTGGCATAAGCTGCTTACAATAGGGTTTTTGTTTTTCCTTTCCTTTGATCAATTTTGCAACATTTTATGTGTTACATTTGAGCCTATATTTTCTTAATCTCATTGCTCATTATTCTTTAGTTAATTTTATTTTCTTATCAATGGGCTTATGTCTAATATTTCTTAAATATGTACAAATATCAACACAAGGTAAATAATCATTATGATAAATATTCATATATTTTTGTTCATAATACAAATATATATAATTTTAGAGCAAAACTTTATTTTTTAATAATTGTTATGTGATTTTATTATAAAAAAAATTATTTTTATCATTTGCTCGTCTTATTTTATAAATTTAAAATTATAATTGTATATTAATATTCATACTCATTTTAATACGACTAAATATAAATACTTTTAATTTTAAAGAATAAAATTAAATATTCTTTTTAAGAAATCAAAACTAAACCTTTTCAGTTAAATTGACCGGTCTAACTATTTTTTTAATATTTTTAAGTTTTATTTTACATCGGCTGACGTGTAAACATCCCAATCAAGTGTTCTTTTTGACGCATGAAATATTGACACGTCATTGTACTGTTGACACGACACTTACTAGAAAGAATAAAAGCATGCGAACCTATTATCCAATGAGATTCACACACAACATGTGAGGTCCCAACAAAAACAAGTATCATGCCTTAATGCCCTTCATAAAATACTTTCTTCCCTTTTTTCAATTTTTTATTAAGCAAATTCTTAGTAAGCAATTTTTTTTATTAAAAAAAGCTTAATTAATTTTTTAATTTGATTTATAAATTTAATATTTTTAATTATATTTTTATTATTTATTATTTTTTTAGTATTTTTGGATTTTATTATTTAATTTTTTCTTAATATATAAAATGATTTTTATTTTATATAGTTATCTTGTTTCACGCGTTTAAATAGTATAAGATTTTACGATTAATACAAAATAATATTATAATTACTTATGGGAAACCTATACTTAAATATTAAATGTAAATATAAAAACGATATTATCTTTATGTTTTTTTTTTTTTAAATTCAGATGAATTTTTCAATTTAGAAGTACTTGTACCAAAATTTCAGAAAATATTAAAAGTAAAAAGATTTTTTTTTATCAAAAAGAATATTATTGAAGACATATATTCACCTTATATTTCTGAAGTTGTGATATTTAAGTCAAACTATTAGTTTGTATAAAAGGTATAATTATATTCAATTAAATTTTCTGAGAGATTGTAAAATAATAAGATATTCAATAAAGATTGTAAAATTTTTGTGAATTTTGTTTGATTTTAACATTGCTATAAATAAATGTTTTGCAAAGGCATGTGTTAAGATTTTGAATTCTTACTTTCATTTTTTTTTCTCTTAGCATGATAATAACAATTTAATCATTATTGTTAAGATCCTATAATTACTTGCCTCCTTTATTACTGTGTTCTTATATCATATTTCCTATTGTGAGTCTTCTGAACATCACTCTCATTATTACAAAAACATCACTCTCCTTATTACAAAAGAAAAATAAAAGACATCACTGTTTTTATTTACCTAATTTTTCAAAGCCAACCAAAAATAAATAACAATAATTCTTTTTTTAATAACTAGCAAACCAAAAGAGTTGTCATACGTGTGAACTTCAGTTAAGTGGCTCACATTAAATATAATTAAATTAAATATTAAATATTCAGTTCTCTCTCTTGGCTCCTTATGCAAACACCACCACCGTTTTGTTTGCATCATTCATTCACAGTTAGCATATTCCCACCAAAACCACAACCGACCCTTCACTTTCTCTCTCTAGAACCAAATTCAAGAAGAAAGAGTCACGAGTTCGGACATGGATGCAGCTTCGCAGCTTGTCTACTGCGGAATCGATCCATTTCCTCGAAGCTCTCCATCGCCGCGCCGTCGCAACAGCCTCCTCCATCTCCGTCGCCGCTCCGGACGCGTCTTTGCTGTCTCTGCCGAGCCAAAACCGGCGCGGCAAAAAACTGTAAATGGCGCGAATTCGAGCAGAACAGGCAACGGAGTCTCCACGGTAACTTCTCTCGGATCCTGAATCAGTCGAATCGGGTTTCATAACACGGAATTAGTTAAAAATTCAAACGAGTTATTGCTTAATTAACTGAAGATAATTAATTAGTCTCCCTTGTTTTCTTGCGTTGTTGCTTGCGATGGTGATAGAGAATTGGAGATGTTTCGAAGGAGATTAAGAGAGTGAGGGCTCAAATGGAAGAGGACGAACAGTTAGCGACACTCATGAGAGGTCTTCGAGGCCAGAATTTGAGGGACTCTCTCTTCGCTGAGGATGATGTTGAGCTTCGTCTTGTTGAGGTAGTGAACTGAAATTATTTCTGAAGAAATAGTCTGAATTTTTTTTTTCTTATCATAATATCTGTTAATTTCATGAGATGTTCTTGTTCCATATGTCTTTTGCTTATAAGGTTAATTTGTGTATGATATCAATTATAAAAAAATTGGATAAAATTATAAGCTTCATATAATGTTATACTTAAATCGATAAAAAAATTTCAAAAAAATATATGTTTAATGTATTTAAAGTTTTACACTGCATAAACCACATTTTACCCTAAAAGAAATTATATGAAAGACTTTCACATTTAAAATTTTCTAACTTATTATTAAACTCAACAAAGTTAACATGCATGCTGAATTATGATCGGACAAATGTAAGAACTTAGTCTCTCTTATTTTGTCATGCAATGCATGTATAATATTCACCAAAGTTTAAAAATAGTTTCAATCTAAAGAAATATGTTCAATTATATATATATATATATATATATATATATATATATATATATATATAAAATTTTATATATGTAATGAACGTGGTATATTTTTAGTTGGTTACCTTAAGACTAAAATCACCAAATTTTTACAATATTTAGAAATGGACATATACTTTTTTTTGGATAAGAATTTAAATAAAAGGAAAATTTCTTAATAATTTTAACCTTTATTTTTTTTGCATGAAAAGTGACAAGCTATAAATAATTGATGTTTTAAGATTTCTATCAACTCCCTCCTTTTATTATTAAATTTTCCTATAACTAGTAGAGTTGAATTAGCTATTGCTTTGTATTTTTTTTCTTACAGAAGTAAATCTGTCTGTACTTCATTTTGGAAAACGATTTTGGTAACATATAACATTTCCCCTGGAGAAAAGACATATTTTTAGGTGAAAATTATTACTAGTATAATTTCCTGTGGTTGTTAATTTTCAATGGGAAAGTAGCTAGATGAAGAATATAACAGACATTGGTACTTTGTAAATGCTGTAGGTGGATGAGAGTAGTGAGTTTTTGCCTTTGGTGTATGATCCTGCCAGCATTTCTGCGTATTGGGGAAAACGACCACGGGCCGTTGCAACTCGCATTGTGCAATTGTTATCTGTTGCTGGAGGTTTTCTTTCACGTATTGCCTTGGATGTGATTAACAAGAAGGTTAAGGAGGTAATTCTCCAATGTTCCTATGGTCTAAAATAGTTTAGCTGCATTCTTAAGCTGATGGTTCCTGTGGATGATAAATCTGCAATTTCCCTATGAACTAAAATAGTTTACCTGCATTCTTAAGCTGATGGTTGATGTGGATGATAAATCTGCAATGTCCCTAGTTATATCCAAATAATGAATAAATAGGCAGTAGTATTGAAGAGCTTATGGCTTAAGCTTTGTGTTATGTATGGGTTGATATTTAAGCTTTTAATGGTTTCCTTATATTTTGTAGTCATTGTTCAAAATGCAATTTTGAAGATTACATTTTGGTTACTCTTTTTTGGTCTTTTTTGCATAACCAGAATGAAGTTGCTCGAGCCATTGAGCTACGTGAAATTGTGACATCTTTGGGTCCAGCGTACATTAAACTTGGGCAAGCATTGAGCATTCGACCTGATATTCTTTCACCTGTAGCAATGACTGAGCTGCAGAAGCTTTGTGATAAAGTAAGCTCGTTGTTGTTTTTCTCTTTAACACGTGTTATTGTTTCTATTTTAAAATACATATCTAGGTCTCATACTTTGTTATTGGGACAATACCTATTAAGAGAATTTTTTTTCTTTGAACAACTTGATTTGTTAGACAACTTTGGTTTATTTCTGCAGTCAATTCGAGAACTATAAAAACAAAATTCGTATTCTTCATTTCAGTAAAAATGTAACAAGTTGGACTGGTATCATTTTGAAAATTTTAGTTGTAATTTTTGAAATAACTTACAATATTTCTTCTGTTAGCTTATTTAATTATTTAGAACCAAGATCTCTTTAAACAAGAATCGCATATAAGCATTCACACAGGTTCATATTGATTTCTGATATTGCAAGTATTATTCTTCTTGCTGAGATTGCCTTTTTTTGATGGGGGTGTGGGGGGATACCATAAATTATGAAGGTTCCTTCATTTGCTGATGATGTGGCTATGGCTCTAATTGAGGAGGAACTTGGTCAGCCATGGCAAAACATCTATTCTGAGCTATCATCTTCTCCCATTGCTGCTGGTAGCTCTCCAGACAACCAGTTAGATATATTACTTTCTTAGTAGAAAAGTACAGTCTCTCAGAGCTGGTTCTCTATGTTAATTAATCAACAGGTATTTATCTTTCTTTGAAATCTGTGCAGCATCTCTTGGACAAGTATATAAGGGTCGCCTAAAGGAAAATGGGGATTTGGTTGCTGTTAAAGTGCAAAGGCCTTTTGTTCTCGAGACAGTTACAATTGATTTATTCATTATCAGGAACCTTGGTTTGGCTCTTCGAAAGTTTCCTCAGGCAAGTAAAATTCTTGAGAGCAGAGACTTAAATTCGGATCCATATTTATTTCCTAAAGATGAGATGACACTTGATAGTAACTTAGAGATACTAAATTAATTAATCATTATAAATGTCGTTTGCTCAACCAAACCTCTTTTTACCTAATATTTTGCAGGTCTCTATTGATGTGGTTGGGTTGGTTGATGAGTGGGCTGCTCGATTTTTTGAGGAATTGGACTATGTGAATGAAGGTGAAAATGGGAACCGTTTTGCTGAAATGATGAGGAAAGACCTACCGCAGGCAAGTCTGTTAATTTTTAATTTTTTCTTTTTTTACCACTTTTAAATTTTAATCATGTATAAATCATACATATTTTTTATTGAACTTAAATATATATGGTGAATGAGACGATAGTTAGTAGTCCTAGGTGAGCCAACCATTCTCTTTTCTAGGCCTGTGCATCACAGCAAACATCTTAATTCACTAACTAGATCATCTTCCTTACAATAACCAGCTGCTGTACAAAGGAAATTTCATTTAATTATGACATCCCCAAGAAGGATATGCTATTTAGATGGATGACCTTTAATTTGATTAAATAGGAAAAGGCTTTCTAACCTTCTAAAACTTTTAGTAAGTTTCTTACACCAGAGAAAACTAGAAGTCAGCTGTCTCTCACTATGGGACCTAAGAGCACATAAACTTCCAAATTTGTTAAAACTAGACTGTCTGAGCATAATACATATATCTTGTTCTAAAATCTTTTGCTTTTGCTTTTCATTGTTCAAGACAAATGATAACGATGTTAGGTGTCTATGAATGAGAGATAGGGACACTAGTTATTTCTTTTTCATTTTTTTCCTCAAAATTTTTGGCTGTTTATAGATGTATATGTAGCTACTCGAATGTATAGTGGAGCACTGATTTGTGGGTTTGTACTTTACAGAAAGTAGAAACACCAATATAACTTCATTCACATTGTATGAGTACTCTAAATGAACTAATGCTTTATTTCATGGAAGAAAAATTAAAAAGAAGCAAGGCTGAGTTTTTATCAGGATTACTTTAAGCCATCGCTCATCAGTATCAGCAAATAGTATACGTGGTCATGGAGAATTTTCTTGTATCTTCTGACAGTTTTAGTTTCAGGTTGTCATACCAAGAACCTACCATAAATATACATCAAGAAGGGTTCTTACCACAGAATGGATTGATGGAGAGAAGCTTTCGCAGAGCACAGAAAGTGATGTTGGAGAGCTAGTTAATGTTGGAGTCATCTGCTATCTGAAACAGGTAATTTTGGTACTTTCACCGGTATTATGCATTAGAATCACTCAGCTTTCAGCTAACATTTCTCTAATGCAGTCATTGTGTATCATTCATCTTATATATTTAATTATTTATCCTCACAATACGTAGGTTGTTACTCAGATTTCTACATATTCAGTAGACCGTTGTTTAGTTTAATGTAACACACGATGACATTCCCAAACTTGGGTCCATGTGCATGTTGCATTGACTATGGCTATTGTAATTTGCAATTGTGCAGACAGTCTTGTATTCCAAGAAAATATTGTTATATAGTAATAAATAAATTCTGGCTTATCTATTTTATTTTTGTATTAATATATTTTCATTTTATTCCAGCTTCTTGATACTGGATTTTTTCATGCTGATCCACATCCGGGAAATTTGATCCGCACTCCTGATGGAAAACTTGCCATACTTGACTTTGGTAATTTTATTTTGTTGTTGTAGTTAGTACTGAAATATTTTATATTTGTAGATTAATTTTTTATTTGTGATTAGGGAGAGGTAGATGCGACTTCTTCGTTTAATGCTAGATCTGCTGTCAAGTCGGGTAATAATTGTTATTTAAAGGAAGTATTATAAGAAAGAAACTATATATTTAATATCGTCATGGTTTTTTCAATTTGGCATTTTTAATTCGGAAATGAAAACATCGACTCTCTTTTTAGCTGAAAAAGGAATATCCATTCCTGATCATACAACGAATTTGAAAAGTATATAGTTACTGGTTAAAGATTAATTAGATAAGATTTAGAAAATTATTTTAAAAAACTATTTTAGAAAATTGTTTCTTTCAGTAATTTATGAAATATTTTCAATATAAATTGAATGAGTGACGTTGTAACTTGTATCTTCTTACGAATCTTGTATTTCTATATAAAGAAAATATTTAAGAAAGAATAAATAAATTTAACTTATTATTTTTGGTGAACTATATATTTAATGTATGAGATACGTAAAAAAACCTTCAATACTTTCTATATTTAGCAGCTAAGGATTATTGGGAAGGTATTGTTGGAGATTTTAGGATTGTTCAATTTAAAGATGGGAATAGTGAGATTTTTTTTTTCTCCACACTCTCTAAATATAAAACAGAAGTGCTTCCATTACCTAATGATGCAATTTAACTCTTGTTGTGGTTCACCAAGAACAATTTGTTTATGGAAAATTAAATGTGAATTTACAAGAATATAGAAGCAAACTGGAATTGGAAACATGCCAAATTTTTCTGGACGTTGTTTATTGCCAATCTTTAAAACAAATAGAAAAATGTGGTGCTTTATTTGTAACTGTGCCTGGATATTGTTCTTCATAGTGGTTCTGATGACATGAATGAAATACTATATTGCTTAGTTTACTTTTGTTCCAAGATCCTAATCATCATGACAAATGATGGAAGTTTTATGTTGCACCCAGGGCTTGTGACAAAACTGACAGATGATCAAAAGTATGGCATGATTGAAGCAATTGCTCATCTCATCCATCGGGATTATCCAGCCATAGTAAAAGACTTTGTTAAACTTGGTTTCATTCCAGATGGTGTCAATTTGGAGCCTATCTTGCCTGTCCTTGCCAAGGTTTTTGATCAGGCATTAGAAGGTGGTGGGGCTAAAAACATCAATTTTCAGGAGCTGGCTTCAGATTTAGCTCAAATTACCTTTGATTATCCGTTCAGGATACCCCCATACTTTGCCCTTATTATTAGAGCTATTGGTGTTCTGGAAGGGATAGCTTTAGTAGGAAATTCTGATTTTGCTATCGTTGATGAGGCCTATCCATATATTGCTCAGGTATAATAGCCTGAGGAATTTTTAGTTATCTGTCTCATTCTTTAGATGTTGGCTTATATTCTTAACCCAATGGGTACATGTTCATGTTAATTTTCTGCATAATCGATCACTGTGTACTTACTTGAGACTTTGAGTCTTACTTGACGCATAAGATTCTCCATTGGTTTTTATTTCCAAGAACGGAATCATGAACTGTGCTAAAGGGAAAATCAGCGAGATTTTATTGGGCTATATTGGTTAGATCGTATCATTCAATGGAAAAAGGAATGAAGCCAACAGCATGTGGATTGAATGAAAAAATTTCTGTCCTGCGCCTGGAAATAATGGGCTAACATTGTTTCAATTTGAGGTGTTCCTAGTTTAGAGGAGGCACATGAAGTAGGAATATTAATTTTTAACAGAATACAAAGGAAGAAAAACAACCTGCATTCAGTGTTATTAATTAGGATAAACACTTCAATCAAAATTTTCGCCAATCATAATTCTTGACTAGTTGTTAATTGTTTTCACTTGACACAAAAGAATGAATCTACTTGTCCAGTTTATTGCTTTGAACACGGAACCATTATGATTTTGCATCCCCACACACTGCAAACTGACTGGTGTTATTTTATTCCATTCTTCTGATTATTCTGAGTAATCTGAATTGATATTAATCATTTTCTCTTATAGAGGCTCCTCACAGATGAATCTCCTCGGCTAAGGAATGCTCTACGTTACACTATATATGGAAAATCTGGAGTTTTTGATGCTGAAAGATTTATTGATGTCATGCAAGCCTTTGAGAATTTTATTACAGCTGCCAAAAGTGGTGGTGGAGAGGATATGAATGGGAATATGGCTGAGCTTGGGATTCTTACGACTAGGCAGTCAGAATATTTGTTGCCAGGATTCCAATCTGTTATGCTTCAACCACAGCAGCCAGTGCAAACAAGGGCAGCTTTAGCGTTTCTGTTGTCTGACAGGGGGAATTTTTTCCGAGAATTTCTTTTGGATGAGGTACTCTCTTGAGGCACTGAAGAAACTATAGTTTGTTATCGTTAGAATATATGAAAATAGAACAAATATTTTATCATATCTTTGATTGTCCTCTCCAAATAGTTACCATATCTAATTATCTTATCATGATTTCTTTCTTTAAAATAGGGTCATGATTAGTATAAACAACGGTTAGTGCAGTTTTATGAATGTATAAGTACGTTGTCACATTTTAATAACAAATTTGTGATACTCATTGTATTTCATTTCTTTTCCTCGTTCTATATCTAAAATCACCTTTTTCAACTGATAGTTATCAATGTATATCTTGTTTACTTTGGATCTTTCTAAGTGCAAAGGAATTTTGTTATTTACTCTTTCCAGAAGAAATATTTATTTTCACCTTCTTGTCCTTGACTCTTTGATTTGCTGTTTGTTTGTGTTATCCTACAAGTAGTATAAAAATAAGAATCTATAGAAGTTTTTAAATTCAGACTTTCAATATTTAAATACTTACTATATGTGAGAAATAGATGAACTATTTGTTGAAATAATTCGTGACATTCAATTCGCTCACTGTTCTTTGCTATTTTGTTATGCATATGTTCTTTTGAATTAAAACCCGGAACATTAGTGAAGTCTTTTGTTTTCCCCTTTATTTTTGGTTGTCTTTAAGGATTTTTTTATTTGGATCTCTCCTTTGTTAATAATTTCTTTATCATAATACAAAAAGAAATCTTTTATGCATAATATGATTTGTGTTTCAGCAGTAACTAGGTCAATAGTGACATTTCATAAATTGATGGAGAATATTTCAATTACAATTCATAGCAGGTGCTCCATATTATGTTTCAAATCATGTCTTGTATCTGGTTACTGAAGGAATTTGATACTTCAATTCATAAGATGTATTATTGAAAGCTTAATTTTAAAAACAATGAAGGTATTGGTATAAATGCATACGTAGTAGTAGTATAACCATATCAATTTAAAATTTCTTGACTAGTCTGGTGATAATTGTAGCCCTAATATCTGCTCAAGTTCCAATTAGAAAAAGCTAACCACTACAAAAAGGAAAAAACAATTGAAAATAAATGAAACAACAGAACTTGGGGGATTATTTTTGTTCTTGATTAGTGATATGTGCTTCAACTCTCTTGGCAGCATAAGGACACGAGCAAATGAGCTAGACCTTTACATATCCAATTATTGTTGAGTTTAGCCAAACTTCTTATGGTCTTCTAGTATGGAACACATTTTATCACAAGTATTGACATAACCGTTCAGATTTGATGTCAGCACAAAGAATTGACTGCATTCATTATGATTTTCAATTGGGGAACCTCTATGATATTGTATAGGGATGAGGGTATGAATAGATAGTTGCATGCACCTTCATGGATATAGTTATTATTCTAAAAATGAAAAACACTAGAATACATGAAATATGTAAATATTTCAAGACATTTAATTGCATTATGTGAATTTTATGCTTGCTTAGTTAAGTCTATTGCATTTGTGGCAGTTGTAAATATAGTTTTGTAGTACGTACTAGATATAGTATTGCTGTCATAAATCATAATAAAGTTATGATGTGTCGTGTGAGAGAAACTAGTTTGTTAAAGTTACTGAGATTTGAATGACTTCTAATGCTTCCCTTCTGTGCATTTATGGACTGATTTTATTGGTGGTGGAACGCAGATTGTTAAGGGCATTGATGCAGTAACAAGGGAACAACTGGTGAGAACAATGTCCTTACTAGGAATTCAGAATGCAACCCCTGTTTTCAGTATGGTACCTACTGTGGGACCCTTTAAGCCTGCGGCTCTAATACCCAGCATAACTGAAGAGGATGAAGTTATACTGAACAATGTGCAGATGGTGGTGGAATTCTTGACTGCAGGAAGTTCCCTATCAAGAACATCTGATCAGGTAATGAAGACTTCACCGCTCAAAATCATAATGCAAGCACACCCTTTTGAACAAACTTGAAATTTATTAAAAATTACAAAACTTTAACCAATAAATCTCTTCAATCGTTATAATTCGCTATCAATTTTAACCAATAAAAAAACTCAAAATGTGTTGGAAAGAGTGTTCTAAAGAGGTTTCCTTTCACTTACATTTATTTCTGTACTCTTGGCAGCAGTTCTTTGTATAAATATAAGTATAGTATAGTATATGCATGCCTATCAATTTTTGACCAATAAAAAAACTCAAATTGCAGTTGAAGATAGTTATTTATTTTTTTGCGTTTTGTTTGTGGTGTCTTAGGGACTGAATATTCCTCGGATTATTCAAGAGCTTCTCCCAGTGCTGCCAGGCATCTCTGTTAAAGTGCTTCCTGATGTTCTTAGCAGATTATCGTCTCGGGTTTTAGCACGATTAGTACGTGATGCATTTTTGTAAGAGAATTATGTATACCTTAGTGCCTTAGGCCACACAATTGTGTATAATTTTAAAGAATGAAACCTCAGTTCAAATATATATAACCAATATTTTACCTATTTTTATGCTACTAACTAAAAAAATTCTTAACTGTGCCCTAAAACACTCTACTCAATGTCAAGCGAAGTATGCTGGCTATCAAAACAAGACACTTCTTTAATTATTAATAATAACTGTATGATGTGGAGGAAGGTAATTGTTGAGAAGAAATGTGTGTTCCCAAGATTTTTTTTTTCACAATAATGATTTTTTCTTTATTATATTTATAATAGTTGTTTTTTGTGTGAATAAAAAAGGATAGTAGTAATTCGGATAAATAAATATATGTTTGATGATATTCATTGAATAAATTTTAATAAATTTATTTATTAATTCACATGTATAGATAATGAATATATGACTGTAATCATTGAAATGGCTTAAATAAGATTTTATAATAATTGATATTGACTTGTATATAATTTCTATGGAAAATTCTTAAGAAGAAAATGAGTATTTCTTTACCTCACTTAAATATGTCAATTGGTTTATTTGTTATATTTTCATTTTGGACACTTATGTTCTAGAGCATATAAATGGGATAATTAGATGTTTGTGAGAGTAATGATTATTCATTCATATGTAATAGTAATGAATTTAAGTTTTACAATAAAATTAAACATTGGTAATGGCAAATTGAATGAATGAGGAATGAGTTTTTTTTAAGGCATTGGTGGTAACTTAACTTGTTGGAGTATCACATTTGTACCATATTCTAAAATTAACTAAGAATTGTAAGGAATGAAAAAAATATCGTATTATTTATTTTATGGTCCTTCTAAGTCAAATAATATTCTATCATGTTATTCAAATATTAAGAAAAATTGTTAAAAGCCTATTTTGATTAATATGTTAATAGTTTTCATAAAGTTTAATATATTAATTTGATTAATACATTTTTAACTTAGTTTTGAATTTATAAAGAGTAGCAAACAAACGAATAAAAGTATTTAAAACTGAACCAATCCAAAAAATCAATAATCATTTAAAAAAATGTTTTAGTTGTTTTAGGTTTATTTTCCAAAATCCTATGATTCGGTCTGATTTGTGGTTTGATGCAAATCTTTAGAAAATTATTAATAAACAAAAACAAACAATTTTTACATTTAATGTATCTGAAATAAAATATCTTAAAAAGAAAAAAATAGAAAATAAAAAATTTATTTTAATAGAGACAATTCCTAAAATAGATTAGATTTTATCTTACAAAAATAATAATAATAATAATAATAATAATAATGTTAGTTGTTTAAAAGTTATTTTCTGTTAGTAATAAAATAAAAATCACACTCTCACGTTGACTCCTTCTAAATCCCTATTTTCTCTCCCACTTTTCCTCTATCCACTCTCCAGTCTCTCCTAATATATCTCAACATTCACAAATAACTTCCTTTTCCGTATTTCTCATTTTCTCCTCTCAATTCATATAAATTAGGGTATAAGAAAAAAAAAATCGAAACAATACCAAGAGAAAATTTTGGAGAGATTTGTATAGTAGCGAAACAAGATTTAGAGAAAGAAGAGATAGAAGAGAGCGACGAAGAGCTTCCATTGGAGCAGCCAGAAACACAGACATAAAGAAGAAGAATAGTTTTGAGAGGGTTGCTCTGCATTTTTGTGTCTCTAAGAAATCAGAGAGGCCGGTAACGTTGTTCGAAGGTGTAGTACAGAGTATGACTCCATTGTCCATTGCATTTCGGAATCTTCAGGTATTTGCGTAATGCTTAACCCTTTGCCTCTACACTTTCTCCTTTGTTTTGCTTAATATAATAATATTCTACTCCTTTCTAATTTTAACCTATTTTTCTTTTCTTTCCTTTCTTTTATCTTTTTAAAGAAAATGCACTCAAATCTCGCCTTTATTTTATGGATATATATATTTTAATTCATTTCTTTTTATTCATTTTAATTTATTATTTTTATATCATTTATTTTATTTTTTTTATAATAATGTGATATGATGTGATAATCTAAGATGAAAAGAGTAATGAGTTAAAAATAAATATAAAAAAATAAATTAAATTTTCATTATCTTTATTTTATAATTAGATAGTACAACTTTCATTTATAACTACATGAATTAGCATCTTATATTTTACTATATTTTATATATTAAATTAATCATTACAAATTATTTATTAAATATTTTAGAGAAAATAACATCAATTTTGCATAACCGTCTTAGGACAGAAGACTAGTTTTTCTTAATGTTTTTTCATAGTTTAAATTTTTATTATCATCCCGTGATCTTGTTGTGACACATTTATTTTAATTTTTTTCCTAAATATGGTAAACATTAGTTTTCTTTAAAACAATACAAAATTAAGATTACATTTTGAATACAAATATAACATTATGCTCTCCCCTTTGCATAGAAGATGAATACCCAAATATTTTAAAAGATTGTTCATATTTTTTTTTACATACATCAAAATAATTGATAATAAAGTTTAATCTTCATATGCATGAACATATTGTCTTTACACTATTGAATATCTTTTATGCTTTAAAAAAAGTATGAATAAACACATATCCTTAAGTGTTATTCGTCATTTATTTATTTTATGTAATTTAAATATAAAATAACAAAGATTGTGTTATTTTCTTTATTTTTCTTTAACACAAATAACAATGAGTTAAGCTCAACAAAATTTGTCATTAAATATTAATTTAATTCGAGAGAACTATGTATGTGTGAAGATTTATTTTCATGAAGATAAAAATAAATTAAACACACAATAGAAGAAATTAAAATAGACACATACTTAGCATAGAAGATAAAAACAAAACAATTACACAAAAATATAAGGAACAAGATAAAGTAAAAAAAAAAAAAAATTATGGAAATACTTATTAGAGTGGAAGAAGAGCATCACTTTAAAAGGGACAAACCTTCATCTTCATTATAAATTTAATAAAGAATCTCCCCTTGGCTCTTAATAAATGAAAATAACTTTCCTCTCAATTCTCGAATTTCATAAATTACAAAAAACAAGGGATGAATATTTATAGCCAAACAATAAAAAAAAATCCACATTAAGATGTTTTAAAACTTAATTAAACCTATTAAAACTAAAATATAATATAATACTCATCTCTTTTTTTTTTATTTTTAAATTTGCTTATTTCTAAATAAATTTACTTATTAAACCTATTAATTAAATCTGTCATGACGTTTCCACACTGGCATTAAGTTGATTAAATTAGTGTAATAAATTTTGTTGAAGATCTGTAACTTACTCTTGCAACTATTGGTCTTATTAGTGTTTTGGTGCTTTTTTAGAAAACAAATCGACAAACAAATTGATAAACTTACTTAGAATTAAAGATCTAAAGGTGAAGTGGAATTACGAGGTTTTAATTATAAATACTTAAATTTTTTAGTTTTAAAAACTTAGCCTAAGTAAGTTTTATAGAAAAAAAAAATTACATTCTAAAAAATCTACATATGATATCAATGGTTGGCTTGGCTATAGTTTAAATTTTTTATGTTAAAGATTAAAAAAATAAAATAGTTAATGCTCAGTAAAAAACATGTACATTTTTTAATTTAGGCCACCCTGAAGATACATTTGAAAAATGTCAAATTGTGAATAAATTTGTAAAAAATATATTATGCCCAAAAAATATAATTAAATCGGTATAAATGGTCTTGTTATAAATAAGGAAAGAATGAGTTGCAACAAAACTTTCTCTTTAATTATCATTGATGGGTTTGAGAAAAAAAAAAAATAGATGAAGCCGTGGTTTAATCGAAAATAATTGGTGACATTCAACTATAACAGTTTCAGTATGACAGTTGAAAAAATCGCAAGGAGCTAAAGCTATTGTGTTCAATGGCATTGCATGTGTACGAATGTTACATGTACATTATACAGTAGCCATGCAAGCCAAACCATTCAATCACGTTCATTGAGTTTATGATTCATTAGAGTGAAGCGAGAAATATAGAAAGAGAAACAAGAACAATGTTCGGTACAAAGGAAGAAACTGATGAGACTATGGGAAATGAGAACGATTCGAGACGCGAAAGGTACTTTTTTTTTTCATCCTTGGTTATTCTCTTGTTATTCTTTCATATCTCTCTTTACATTAATCACTTCTTCTTCCTTTGATGTTTGGAATGTGCATTTTCTTTCCAAAAATAAAAAGGTTATTCAATTTGGTGTAATTGGTAGGGAACGGGAACAACAGAATCTTCTGGTTGGACGACAAAGTGTTCTTATGGAGCAACAGAACATTCTGATGGCGCAGCAGAATATTCTGACGGAGCAGCAGAATGTTCTGATGGCGCAGCAGAGTATTCTGATGGGGCAGCAGAAGATTCTGACGGAGCAGCAGAATGCTCTGGTGGCGCAGCAGAAGATTCACACGGAACAACAGAATGTTGCAGATGAGCAGCAGAAGGTTGAGGAACACACGGAGCAGCAAAATTCTTCTTCTGCAGATCATCATGCAATGGAGCAATCTTCAAGTGAAGAAGACCCTTGGAAAATCAAGAAAGTGCTGCAAGATTTTGATCTCACTCTACGACTTCTGGTAGCACCATCATTGGCAAGAAATTTCATGCTACCTGTGTTGAATGCTACTGATTATGAGATTGAAAAAGGTTTTGATGTTGAGATTTGGGATGTGGACACTCACACCAAACACTCTCTCTTTTTCACCAAAAAATCTCATGCTTATATTTTAGTCGATAACTGGATCAATGATTTTGTGCATAGAAGGGCTCTGCACAGAGGGGATGAGATTGGTCTTTGTTGGGATCCAACCAGAAAGTGCTTTAATTTTTCTGTTCTACGTAGGCCCCAGACATGATGGAAATACAAATCATACAATAATACTGATAATACTGAAACAAGTTCTCCATTTTCTTTACTTTACTTTTCTTCATTTTCTAGTTTAGTTGCTATTAGTTATGGGAGTATGCTAGACTGTGAATAGATATCAAAGGAAAAGTGTTTCTTGCAGATTTTGTTAACCACAGGAAAATCATATTTTGCAACCTCTGTGAAGGGAACTCAGCAATAAAGCTTATGATTTTGTCTACTGGCAAAACTATTTGGATTACATATGATGCAAATTGTTCTTCATTTTTTTTTTTTACTTCTAATGACAATTTTAGTAAAATGGTTAAATGTAAGAAGAAAGGAATGAAAGAGAGAAAAATCTTACCACTGGTTTGGATTCCATGGAAGGGTTCTTCTTTTACATCACTAGTTTAACATAGAAGAACAGGTGTTAGAACTCATCGTTGATCCTTTTTTTCTACTGGGGTTTTCCTTTCTTTTAAAACTTCAAAAGTGATCTCTTCGACTTGTACCTTTGTTTAACCTTTTTCAAGATCAAGTTGTCGCAATTATTATTTCAAAGGGTGGGTCTCCCCAAAATATGGGCATCTCTATGTCTTCTTTTAATGTATGAACCTTTGCTATATGTTTATCACCACCCATTTGAGAATTTTAACTATTTTATCCACTAGTTAATGGGTCATTCGGGTAGACTTGATTAACTTCTACGTCCCTATCTTCGAAAGTTAGGATAAGGACTTCAAAATAACACAAGTCCCTAGATCAAGTAACACTTTTCCCATTGAAAATTCTCTATGATGACGGGTATAGTGAAGCTCTTGTGATCCTTCGTCCGAGAAGATAATGTCTAGAGATAATCATTGAAAAATATATTTTGACTACTAAATTTTGATAACTTTTTCTTATAACATGATGTGTCATCTTCTAATTGGTTTTAGAATATTGAAAATGAGAAAATGGAAAATAGAGAACCATTTAGGAGATGCCACATAAGATTGTAAGAGAAAGTTATTAAAATTTAGTAGTCAAAAAATCATTTTCCATAATCATTAAAGGTCGTAACACGGGTTAGTGTGGCCTATTTAGGCGTGTCTCCCATTTGGCCTATAAAATTCGAGTTAGTTCATCTCGCATTAAAAATATAGCCTGAAAAGTCTGACTCGCGGACTTGGAATCGATTCACTTCTTTTTAAATGGTATAGTTACTGATTTAGTCTCTTAATTTTTTTGGTTTAGTTCAATTTGATTCCTTATTATTTATTTGTTCAATTTAGTTCTCCAATTATTTGAAAATGTTCAATTTAGTAATTTTTGTTAAGTTGAAGTTAACACGGTCACGTATCAAGCCCGTGAAATTTTTAATTTTTTTTAATTTTTAATTTTTTTTTAATTTTTAATTTTTTTCTAAAAATATATAAACTATCATGTGTCACGTCATCGTCGTTAGAACTATCAAAATGGGTCGAAACCCGCGAGCCAACCCGGCTCACCACGGGTTCGGGCTGGGTTGGGTTGAAATTTTTTTACAAATTTCAATATGGATTAATTTTTGACCCGGCTCATCCAGGTTGAACCCGTGGTGAGCCGGGTTGGCTCACCAACCCGCAGATAAAAGGGTCACACAAGAGTTTTTATTCTTTTTATTAAGTTGGGCTTTACATTTGGATTATGTTAAGTTGTTTTTTTATCCAACACATAAATAATTTGTATTTTTTTATTTTGGTTTGTATTTGGATTGTATTAAAGTTTCTTTAGATTTTAATTAGAATTACAATTTAGTTTTGATTGAAAAAAAAATAAAAAAATATTTTTTTTAATTAAGTGAACTCGTGAGCCAACCCGTTTAATCTGTCAACCCGTGGTGGGTCGGGCCGGGTTTGAATTTTTTTGGCTCGCTAAAAAGTAGGGGTGATCATGGATTGGATTTTTAATGATCCAATCCACATCCATTTTGGATACAAATAATTGAATTAGATTTTCGATCCAAATCCATTTTTTCAAAAAAAGTAGATTGAATTTTTTAAAAATCCAGATTCAAATATTTAGATCAAGTTTAAATTCAGATCTAAATATTTGGATGAAGTTCAAAATCCAAAATCCATTTTTCATAAAATAAATTCAAATTATTTTTTTTAAAACTAGTGTCCATAGGGCTGACACCATAGAATTTGGGGGACTAACGAGGCCAAATTTCAGCATGGGATGAACTTGGATGACTTTCGAATGAATTTCGGTCGGGGACGACGTGACCAAATTTGGGCCAAGGTCGACTTGACAAAATTTCAGTCGAGATCGACTTGATTGGATTCGACTGAATTTCGGCCAAGGTTGATTTTGCCTAATACGACCAAATTTTGGCCAGAGCCGACTTGGCCAAATATGGCAACATTTGGGTCAGGGCCTGATCAGTCAAGTTTCGGTCAGGATTGACTCCACTAAATTCGTCAGCCGGGACTGATTTGACTGAACATGGCCATTTTTCGATCACAGCCGACTAAGTTGAATATAGTCAAATTTCGTCCGGGACTTACTCAACCGAATACGGCTAAATTTGGGCTAGTGCCGACTCGACCAAATTTTGGTCATGACCAACTCGACTGAATTTGGCCAAATTTAGGTCAGGACCGACTCGCCTAAATAGGACCAAATTTCAGTCGCGATCGACTCTGCCGAATACGACCAAATTCAGGCCAAGACTAACTCAGTCAAATTTTGGTTGAGGCCAACACGATCGAATTTTGACTAGAGTCGACTCGACTGAATTCAGCCAAATTTCGGTCGTGACCGACTCAGATGAATACGGCCAAATTTCGATCGTGACTGACTCATTTGAATACGGCCAAATTTCATCCTAGGCCGTCTCAGCCGAATATGACCAAATTTGGGCCAGGACCAACTCGGCCAAATCTCAATCGGGGCCAACTCGATTGAATTCGACCGAATTTTGATTGGAGCCAACTATGCTAAATACAACCGAATTTTGGTCGTGGTTGTCTCGGCCAAATAAGGTCAAATTTTGTCTAGGTCGACTCAGCCCAATGCAGTCAAATTTGGGTCGGGGTGAACTCAACCGAATACTTCCAAATTTTGTCCAGGACCAGCTGGGCCAAATTTTGATCGGGACCGACTTGACAGAATTTGGCCTAATTCGGCCAAATTTTGTATAGGGTCACACCAACTCAATCAAATACGACTAAATTTGAACTAGTCCGTCCCAACCTTTAGCCTAACCTAACCAAAAATATAAACTGAAAATTTGGATTGAATATTTTGAATTATCCATTTTGAAAATCTAGATTTAGAGTATCGATATACAATCCATAAAATATATAAAATGTAGATCGGATTGATATCCAAATCCAATAAAATAGATTGGATTTTTAATAAAATGAATATTAAATGGATTTGAGCATCGCAAAAATGGATTGGATCATGAAAATTAAATTTTTTTGCCCATCCTTAGTTTAACTTTTCAGATCATCCTCTGCTTCCTTCCGCTCATTTAAGAGTTCAATAAATATAAATTATTGTTGTTACCCTCATAATTTTTTATTTTTATGTGTTAAATAAACATTAATTATTACTTTTACCTTCATATTTTTATTCTTTCACTTTTATATGTATTTAATCTCTTTTTATTAATACATTTTTTTACAATAGTATAATTTAAATTTGTTAGTACAAATTTATGGATACATTAACAATTTTTTTATTAAACTTCTAAAATTTCCAATTAAAGGTTTAGTGTTTACGGATGTCTCACATCTCACGTCTTACGTCGCACGTCTCACGTCGCACGTCTCTCACGTCGCACGTCGCACGTCGCACGTCTCTCACGTCTCACGTCCTACGTCCCACGTCCCACGTCTCACGTCCCACGTCACACGTCCCACGTTCCACGTCTCTCACGTCTCACGTCTCTCGAAGTCGCACGTCTCTCACGTCTCACGTCCTACGTCCCACGTCTCACATCCCACGTCCCACGTCTCACGTCCCACGCCCCCCGTCCCACGTCTCTCACGTCTCACGTCTCTCGACGTCGCACGTCTCTCACGTTCCACGTCTCACGTTTCATGTCTCTCACGTCTCATGTCTCTCACGTCTCACGTCCCACGTTTCATGTCTCTCACGTCTTACGTCCCACATCCCACGTCTCGCATCTCACGTCTAATGTCTCACGTCCCACGTTCCACGTCTCTCATTTCTCACGTCTCTCGACGTCTCACGTCGCACGTTTCTTATATCTCACGTCTCTCACGTAGCACGTCTCTCACGTCTCACGTCTCTCACGTAGCACGTCTTCCACGTCTCACGTCTCCCACGTCTCACGTCTCTCACGTTCCACGTCCCACGTTTCATGTCTCTCACGTCTCACGTCCCACGTTTCATGTCTCTCACGTCTCAGGTCTCACATTTCACGTCCCACGTCCCACGTTTCATGTCTCGCATCTCACGTCTAACGTCTCACGTCTTACGTCTCATGTCTCACGTCTCACATCTCACGTCTCTCGTCTCTCGCCTTATCTCTCATGTCTCTCTTCTCACGTCGCACCTCTCATGTCGCACCTCTCATGTCGCACGTCTCACGTCTCACGTCCCACGTCTCACGTCCTACGTTCCACATCTCACGTCCCACGTCCCACGTCCCACATGCCATGTCCCACGTCTCACGTCTCACGTCTTCGCCCGTCTGACATCCCATGTCTCACGTCTCACGTCCTATGTCTCACGTTTCACGTCTCACTTCTTACGTCTCACGTTGCACGTCCCACATTCCACGTATCACGTCCACGTCTCACCTTCCACGTCCCACGTAGCATGTCTCACGTCCCACGTCTCACATTATTGCACTGAAATACTTGATTCTTTCATAAAATAATGGTGCTTTGGTTTACAGGTTGCAGTATAGCTAAGGTTCTTCTTTACTGTTTATCCTTCTTCAGATAATAGTTTCTTATTGATCGAAATAAGGAAGAGAAATGACATTATTTTACCGAAAATATGATAGCTAACCTTATGCAACAACAGTAATTTGAAGCTTTTGCAGATATCTGCTATCATTACATGGATGATTTAAGAAAAGTGTTTAGATGTTGGCAAGCAATATTTTTTTATTGCTTTTCTATTCTGACATTCAATATGCGAAGAGATGTGTCACAAAATTTTAATCAAGGGTGGGCAAAAAATCCATTTTTTATATTCCAATCTATTTTTTCTATGATCTAATCCATTTAATATTTATTTTATTAAAAATTCAATCCATTTAAAATCTATTTTATTGGATATGGATATCAATCTGATATATATTTTATATATTTTATAAATTGGATATCCATTCTCTAAATCTAGATTTTCAAAATGGATAATTCAAAATATTCAATCCAAATTTTCAGTTTATATTTTTGGTTAGGTTAGGGTAAAAGTTGAGACTGACTAGTCCAAATTTAGTCGTATTTGATTGAGTTGGTGTGACCCTATACAAAATTTGGTTGAATTCTGTCAAGTCGGTCTCAATCGAAATTTGGCCCAGCTGGTCCTGGACAAAATTTGAAAGTATTCAGTTTAGTTCACCCCAACCCAAATTTGACTGCATTGGGCTGAGTTGACCTAGACAAAATTTGACCGTATTCGGTCGAGACAACCGTGACCAAAATTTGGCTATATTCAGCCTAGTTGGCTCCAATCAAAATTTGGTCGAATTCAATCAAGTTGGCCCCGATTGAGATTTGGCTGAGTCGGCCCTGACCCAAATTTGGTCGTATTTGGCTAAGACGGCCTAGGGTGAAATTTGGCTGTATTCAAATGAGTCAGTCACGATCGAAATTTGGCCATATTCAACTAAGTCAGCCACGACTGAAATTCGGCCGAATTTAGTCAAGTCGGCTCCGGTCAAAATTCGGTTGTGTTGGCCTCGACCAAAATTTGACCGAGTTGGTCCTGGCCTGAATTTGGTCGTATTCGGAAGAGTCGATCACGACCAAAATTTGGTCATATTTAGGCGAGTCGGTCCTAACCTAAATTTGGCCAAATTCAGTCGATTTGGTCGTGACCAAAATTTGGTCAAGTCGGCACTTGTCCAAATTTAACCGTATTCGGTCGACTAAGTTCCGAACGAAATTTGACTATATTCAACTTAGTCGGTTGTGATCGAAGATTGGTCATATTTAGTCAAGTCGGTCCCGACCGACGAATTTAGTGGAGTCAACCCTGACCGAAATTTGACTGATCAGCCCTGACCCAAATGTGGTCATATTTGGCCAAGTCGGCTCTCGCCAAAATTTGGTCGTATTAGGCAAAATCGGCCCTAGCCGAAATTCAGTCGAATCTAGTCAAGTCGATCTCGACTGAAATTTTGTCGAGTCGACCTTAGCCCAAATTTGGTCACGTCGTCCCCGACCAAAATTCGTTCGAATGTCATCTAAGTTCATCCCATGCTGAAATTTGGCCTCGTTGGCCTCGACAAAAATCCTGCCAAATTCTATGGTGTTAGTTCTATCGAAAATCTAATCCACATCCATTTTGGATCCAAATAATGGATGTGGATTCAAATTTGTGTCCATAAGGCTGACACCAAAGAATTTGACAGATTTGGCCGAATACTTCCAAATTTTGTCTTGGACCAACTGGGTCAAATCTCGATCGGGACCGACTTGACAGAATTTGGCCTAATTCGGCCAAATTTTGTATAGGATCACGCCAACTCAATCAAATACGACTAAATTTGGGCTAGTCTGTCTCAACATTTAGCCTAACCTAACAAAAAATATAAAGTGAAAATTTGGATTGGATATTTTGGATTATCCATTTTGAAAATCTAGATTTCAAGAATGGATATCCAATCCATAAAATATATAAAATGTAGATTAGATTGATATCTAGATCTAATAAAATGGATTTTAAATGGATTGGATTTTTAATAGAATGGATATTAAATGGATTGGATCATAGAAAAAATGGATTGGATCATAAAAATTGGATTTTTTGCCCACCCTTGCTAAAAAATGAGCCGGGTTGGGTTGTCTCACTTAATCATCAACCCGTGGTGGGTCGAGCTGGATCGGGCCGGATTACCCGTTTTGACAGCTCTAATCGTTGTGTCACGTATAGTAGTTATTTTTAATTTAGTCCTCTATTTAAATTTTTTGTTCAATTTAGTACCTATATTTTAAAACGATTTGATTTTGTCCTCTCCAATTTGAGACCAAATTAATAAATAAGCTTAATCACAACTTATTTATACTTATTTTTTTTAATTCATACATCAAATCATTATACCTAAATATTTAAATTTATTACATGATAATACACTATAATAACAAATTTTACATGATGTATCGAATCGCATTTACATATTTATCCTCAAATAAAAAAAAACTATTATAAATTAACAAAACTAAGAAAAAGAAAAACTAGCATGGAGCATAATTGTAAAGAAAGAAAAAGTTGCAAACTGTGGCTTAGAATAGATGTCATAGCATTATCTATAAAGTATTCGAATTTATATATTTTTTTAATTTTTGATATTATGTCTTTAAATATATATATTTTACCAGTAACAAAATTTTATAAATATAGAAATATTTATATAATTACAAAGATAATTAATAAATAAAATAAAAAAACAAAAGTGTTTTTTTTTTCTCTCATCCTTTATCTTTTTACTTAAATAATTAGAAAATAATACATTATTTGAAAGATCTGTCCTAATCCTAGAATTTGTATTTGAAGAATATTCTAAAGTGATACTATCTGGAAAAAAAAATATTAATATACACTAAACTTTATGGGTTAAAATATATTAAAAACTTTTGAATATAAAAACAAAACATGTAAATAATACTAAGAGAATATTTGAAATAAAAAGGGAGACATGTTTAATGAACGATGAAATAATGAAGGTAAATTAAAATGTGATATCGGAATTAACAGTGAAAAAGAAAGGAAATAGAGAAGCAGGTTCCTTCTTTTGTGGGTCACATGCATGCCACCTTTTCCCATCAATTCCATTAATCCACCCTTTCCTTCTCTAACCAATCATCCTTTCTTCTTTTTCTTTCTTCCCTTTTTCCAAACTTAGTTTTAGGAAACTTCTTCAACAAAACTCACTAACCTCTTTTCCTTTTCTTTTCATCATTTCCCTTCTCAATTTTAAAATTTATGCATTTTTATCGTTATATAATATTTAAATTTATAGTTATTTATAAGTCAGTTTTTTTTTTTTACTTTACAAGATGTAAAGTTTCATGTTTTATTTTAAGAGTGTAATACTTTATTGTTATTAAATTCTGTAGATAGTTTATGCATACTATTAAAAAATCCTCTTGAACATGTTTTAAACAATAATTTAATTTTAAATACATTATTATAAAGAAAGTATATCACCTTAACAATTATCTGATATAACTTTTAAAATATTTATTATAAAATAAATAAACTCACTGTAGAATTCAATCTTGGATTAGATGAATATCAAAAGGGCTTTTACAAACACACTATAACTAAATTCTTAAAATAATTATTACAAAATCATTATTTTTTTTTTTAAAATCATAATTCATGATTAATTACCAAAAAAAAAAAAAAAAAAAAAATTTTTTAAAAATAAATTAATTTTTAAATTGAATTCTTACAGAAATATGAGAAAGACTTTTCTTAAAACAAAATAAGACACCTATTTATTTTTATTTTTTTACTAATTTAGTGGTGAGAAATTTCTTCGTACTTGGTCTGAAGAAAACATGACACACCCTTCTTTGAAACCTTGATTGTTCAATATTCTTTTCTTATTTTCGTTTGCAAGTAAATTTCTTTTCCAAGTGTTCCTCACTTTTGGTCTTCTCTATCCGTTTTTAGCTAAACCTTTGCAACATAAACTAGTTCCTCTTTCTTTGCTTGTGTGGTGGGGTTTATTCTCTTTCTTGATCCATGGCGTTGTTATTCCAACTTTCACCTTTTCTCTCACCAATTTCCCCTCCTCGCACACCTTCGTTTCCTCTTTTTTCTTGTGTTTTGTGATTTTTCAATATTTTAAAAAGGGAAAATCGAATTTAATATTCAAAGGTGAGTTTTTTATTCTAGAATTTCTGTTTCACGCAACCACATGCATGTTCTCTTCATGCTTGTCTGATCTGGATTGGATCACTAGGATCTTTGCCATCTGCACTTTTTGTTTGGTACTTGAGGGGTATAGTGAGTGGAGTGGTGGGGTTTCTTTGAGTAACACATGATATGAATCCCTGGACTCTTGGGCAATCATATTCATAGGACAAAGCAAAACATAGAAGAAAGGAACAAGGTTAGTGTGTTAGCATCTTTCACCTTCTTTTCAGATATCCTTGATCTGGGACCCCACAAGATGCTTTTCTTTGATTCTTGATTTTCTGTTATGCTTTCATGTTTCTGATGCAAAAGGGGTGTCTTTTAATTTCTGATCTTGATAGGGACCGAGCTTTTTCTGCGGCGTTCTGGAGGGGAATTGCGCATGAGGGTCTGTTTCATTTGTTACATCCTACGTTGTGGTGTGTGAGTGCTGGTTGGTGGTTGGTTGGATTGGGGAAGTGTGAGTGGGGTACCCTATTGGGTAAAGTTTAGATTTTTTTTTTTTTCTTTTTTCATGG
>Ga0214544_1000533_pt1 | contig 70512 bp, 32 predicted proteins | sample CNSS3metaG_FD_160074 | JGI IMG/M metagenome (GOLD analysis project Ga0214544, IMG submission 160074) | Root nodule microbial communities from cowpea collected in UCLA plant growth center, Los Angeles, California, USA - CNSS3 | ecosystem: Host-associated > Plants > Roots > Nodule | place: USA... | reverse complement strand
TATATATATATATATATATAACGAACAGAAGAAAGTGTGCAACGAGAGAGAAGAAAATAATGAAAGGCTTAAGTATTTATTAATTTCAAATTAATGGCAGGTGGGAAGAGACACATCAATCTTCTCCATATCGATGCCATGAAGAACAAAACGAAAATACAAAATTGTGGCTAATTAATTATAGTGGGAAACAAGTAATAGAATACGATAGTGGTGGAAAATCTGGTATAATATTAACATATAATTGAAGTGGTGGTGGTGTAAATCAGTTCTTTGAGTTCATGTTGTTCTTCACTGCCTCTGCATTTTCTTTGACGTATTGAGCTGACTCTTGAGACTTTCCAACCACGGTGTCCTTAGCCCTATGGGCTGTGTCCTTAGTGCAATCCCATGCACCTTGCATTGTCTGCTTTGCTTTCTGTGCCATGTTGTGAGCACTTGCTGACATCTGATTAGCCAACTCGTCTGTCTTGTGACTCACCTGTTTCAACATTAATCAATCATCAATCCTAATCATATCATCAAAAACCTTTAATCATCGTAATAATTACCTGTGCTGTGGTGAAAGCCTTGTCTTGCGTTGATTCATTCAAACTGTTGTTAACTGTTTCACTGGCTCCTTGTTTGGTGCCTTCAGCGGCTGCTGCGCCTTCAGGAGAAGATGGCACCTGCAGATTAAGATGCAACAACACTATGATTCAGCTTTAATCTTTTCACATTCTTCTCAGTTAATAACACAAACACATTGCATGCATATATATATAAACACAAAAACTTGAATTGAAGAATGTACTTGGATGGATCTTGGGGTAGCAGCTGCAAGGAATCTAGGGTTCCAGGCACGAGCAGTGGCAATGACTGCTCCAGCATGGCCGAACTTTGGGAGGGATGTGACTAGGGTGAAGCTTGCCATTGTTGTGTGATGAATTGCTTTGTTTTCTTCTGTGTTTTGTTTTGTGTTAGGGAATTGTATATGATTTGTTGCATTGTAGGTCACTGTGAATCTGTATATATAGTGCTTCTCTTCTCAGATGTTTGTTCCTGTGCCAAGAGTTATTCACGTTCACTTGTGGTACAAAAAACATGTATCCACAAAAGACCCGGTATTGTAGGACACTGTCTATTTTTCGAGAATCAAATTCTCGATTTATAAACTTTAAAAATAGGTAAATAATAATATAATTGCTAAGTTAAAGTACTTATAAATAAATATTAATATATAGTTACATTATTCGCAAATTTGAAAGAAACATAAATTCGTAAAAGTTGTATATGCTTCACTTTTTTAATTTTTTTAATAATGATTTATTGTTTTCGAATACTTGAAACATAAATCAAATTATGAATATAATATACAATAATTAATAAAGTGATAATATAAATTATCTTACGTTAACTAAAGAAATTGTAATATTGTGTATCATTATTTTCTACCAAACATGGGAGAAAATACACAATGCATCCAATTGAAAGAGGAAAGGGACGAGAGAGAAAATAGACAGAGAAAGACTTTTAAAAAAAATAACTTTTTAAAAATAATTTTTTACAATTTTAAGTAATATCTTTTAAATAATTTTTTATTATTATTTTTTTTAATATTCTAAAATTATTTAAAGAATGTCACCTTATTTTAAAAAAAAATTATTAAAATTTAGTAATCGAAATATTTTTGGCCGACTTTTAATATCAACTCAAGTCAACGGACGTGAATAATACTAAGAGCAACGGAATACGTGTGTGTTCTGGATACCTTATATTAATTTCCATATACAAATTAATTTATGAATAATAATGAAAGTAGTTATTTTCACAATTAATTTATGGACTATTATAATATCAAGCTGAATATTTTTATTTTGCTTTATTTTTCATTGGTGAATCAAAATTCAAGAGTAAAATATTGTTTGAAATATATACCATAAAGTTTTATCCAAATATGAAATCTCCAATTAAATTATTTGCTTAGTTAATTTTTTATTTATTACCATACTAACTATTTAACTATTACACATCTTGGCAATTTAAAATAGTTTAAGGCCCAAATCGTTAAATTATAGAAAATTGGATAGTAGATAACATAAAAAAATTTAAGTTATTTATAATTCACATCAATATTATCTCGTCTCTCTTTTCTATTTTCAATTTTCTACAGTTGTGTGAAATGTTGTCGTGTTGTTCTCTTTTTCCTAATTCTTCTTCATTGCATCTTATGTGTGTTGTTTCCTCTGTTTTGATTATTTCAATATTTATTATGTAATTTTCATATTATCGTTTAAAGTTCCAATTAATGTTTTTAAGTTATGGAGATGCATATATGTGTAATAAAAGTGTGAAAATTATATTGAACCAATGTCATTTTTTCCTGCACTTCCATAATTTTGACTTGTACCTTTATTTATTTTTGTATTTCAAAATGTATAGGCTGGAATATAATTTTTTGTATTTTAGATTGTACATTTCAAAATATAAAATAAAAAATACAGTTTAGATTTATAATTTGAAATATAATGTGTTTTTGGATTGTGAATTTCAGAAATATAAAGTACAATCCCAAAAAATTATAGAGGTGTACAAAGAAATTTATGGAGGTGTAGAAAGAAGCTACCTTGAACCAGTGTTGTTGCATAAATTGAAGGTGGCGTATCATTCATTGTTAAATAGGTTATAAGAGAATTAGTTGATGTCGGTATGCGACGAAATTGATCTAAATACTAATTGGTAATGTGTTGTACATTAATTTTATTCATATTTATAAATGTTTTGCCTTTTAAGAGAAAATCGATTTTTTTATTCTTTAAATTCACATGAAATTAAAGTATATGAATTAAGTAATTATAATAATTCAAATCAATCCAACCCAATCTTTTATAATTTGAATTAGTTAAGATATAAAATTATGTGTCAAAATATAATTAATTTAAAATGACAATTATGGCTCATAAATTAGAAAATATTTTCATTTTTCTGCTTGATAAATCCAAACTTAAATACAGAACTAATAAAATTTAAATACATAACTTATGAAGGGGTAATATCTTTATTGATGCTCATATTAAGAATTAAGAAAAGTTAGATGGTAACTTTTGTAACCAAAATTGACTCAAACCTAGTATTACAACTTAACACTTATCCCAATAGCTGAGTGTACCATATCCCCTTTATCGAGTCATTACCAATTTAAAATGCTAGATATCTCTTACTTCACTGGTAATGTAGTGAAGATGGTGTATGTATAAATTGAAAACAACTATCAGAAGTAGCTATGAAGATTGAATTGATCTCAAACCTAAATCCCATGAGTGACATCAGAGAACAAATAAGAATCAAGTTATTGGTCTTAAAATATGATGTTGATTTGCAGAAGCAAGTCGAATCATATTCTAAAAAAACTTTCCTTGTCAGTGAAATAGAGGACAAATAAGAGCCAGATGTTAGTCTCAAAATACAACATTAAGCAAATGGAATAATGTTCTAAAAACTGTTTCCATGTCATTGGTGATTGAATTTCTTTGTAAAAATCTAAGCATGTATCCTCTCCTGTAAGAGATGCTACATAGAAACAAAGAAAGTAGCAGGCTCGGAGTTCTGTTCAAAGATCGATTATTTATAAAGCAAGACAAAGCATTTATTCAATTGTCACAAAGCCAAAAAGTACTATAATCATTTTATTCAGCCTTTAGTCTATCTGTGTCAGGTAAAATTTAAGCTTAGTTCACAACAAACCAGAAAAAAGAAGACATACATAAATTAGTTAAACAAAATAAAGAAATATAGAAGCCACCCAACCAAGGGAATTTGAATTTCACTCCTACAAGGGTCCTCGAGTTCAGGAGCTTCAAGCAGATGCTACTGTCTTCCAGAGCTTGACCCACTCTACCATGGTTTCAGCAGCCTGAGAAAACACAGGATGAACCTTCCCTAGTTGTTCCTTCACTGTTTTGGCAATCTCAACCATACAATCCTCTGCTGTAGTTGCTGATTGTGGCAACTTCAGTGACTGAAAGAAAGGAACAACATCCTCCATCAATTTCACCCCTTCCCACTCTTTCTTCAAGCTCTGAACTGCATCACCCCTTTCTGTTCTCCAGATATAGGGTAGCCCAGTTTTCACACCAAGGCCTAGGTGGTCACAGATAACTTTCACACACATTCCACACCATATGTCTTCCGCAGTTTCCCACCTCAGTTTCCCTTCCCCTGTTAACCTCAATGCCGGGCCTATTGCTGGACCAATAGCTTCACGGTTAAAGGCAATATTGATTCCACTCATTGGCAACAAGGCTCTTGCAGGAACAGTCAAAACTGCATCTACATATCGCAGATTCTTCTGCCGTGGCTTCAGAGCTTGTGTTGGAGCATCAAGGTCGGCCATGTTGAGCCATAGCCCACATGACACAGCACAGTTAACTCCCTCTCGCAGGCTAAAGGGGTAACCACGAACAAAATCTGCACCCTTTCGGAATGGATCATATAGTGTATTGAAGAAGAAAGGGGTGGCAGGAGTCTGGAGGTTCGAAACATGCTGAGCCACAGCATCCACCAAAGACCCCGCAATATCTTTTGCAGGAACACAATCATCATCAATACAGACAACATACTTTTTCCGTGAAATTAGAAAGCCAAAATATCTACAAGAGTAGCCAGAGAAGCGAATAGAAGATGAGGAACCCACCACTCGCTCAATATCATCCTTTGTATACACATCCGCCCTGAATCCTTCAGGAATTTGTAGTTCTTCTCTGAGGTCAGGATCTTGTATTATTATCAGGTGAAAGCGGGAGAAAATTGGCCTCCATTCATTCATGAAAGTTGTGAGGTCGGAGTGCAGTGCAGCAATCACAATATCCACTTCATTATCGTTGATAACTGCTTGAGACATCTTGCAGAGTACAGAACACAGACTATCTCACAAACTAAATGTCTTGTTTTACCTCCTTAGCGCTGAGAATAGTTTAACCTTACTTTAGAATTTTTCAGAACACCCTGTACTTAGAGATATTCAAATGTCAGAAAAGAAACATTTGTCAACACAGCAGCAGCTACTATATATACGTATTATTACAGAAATTCTTAAAATAACTCACTGGTGGGAAGCACAGGGGTCAGAACATGTTGGATATTGAGTGCCTCAACAAAGGAAATCACTTCATCCTTACCAGTTGCTATGAACAGTCTCAGAACTTTCTCAGTCAGTTTCCCAGCTCTTAATATTCTCTGTCCATGAAAACCACATGTAATATATAGTAAGGATGCTGAATGATAGTGAAATAACATAACTTCAGGTAGCATCGAAAGACCACAATTATATACAGACAACAAAAGGAATGAAACTAGATCCACAATATTTGTCATGTCCAGATTACAAAACAGTTGTTTGAGGCAGCTACATTTGCAGCAACAGGGAAAACGAAATTTCAAAACATGATATCCCAACAAGAAAGTAGAAGAAGGCGAAGTAAAATCTTACCTAGGGTTAACCCCCTCCCAAAGTAAAAAATACAAGTTAACATAACCATCAATTCAATCCCGTAACAGTCATAAATGAGATTTGTTTCATAATTTGCCTAAACATAAATCCTTGGAATTTTCAAATAGCACAAAACCAATACCCAGTCCTTCAAGTACTTTAGAATTAGAATTAGAATTAAAAATTAGAATCTCACTATGATAATTGGCACAAAACAAAAACAACTTGAACCAACAACTAAATAGGTTATACAAATCGAAACTATAATTCTGATACGAGAACGTTCCTTAAATAAGTTCATCGAATTTTTATTGTTTGAAAAAATGCAAGAAAAGAAAGGAAAAGGAGCATGCAGCTGAATAACCTTCCTTCACCCATTGAACGAGGCAAGAGTTGATTTTTATGGGAGATCTACAGAAGGGGCATTGATTAAAACAAAAGGGGTAGTGGCAATGAAGCAGAGAAAAAAAAAAAGAAAAAAAAAAGAGAGCATGAAAGTGGAACCTTGGTTAAGTAGAAGAAGTATGAGAAAAAAGGAGAAAGAGTTGATAGAAAGAAAAGTACCAGGAAGAGGTCGAGGAGGATGTGATCAGGGATTGAGGAGAGATCGGAGATGTCGGATAGATTGAGGACGGCTGAGTCAATGGTGAGGGATAAGAGCGATGGCGGTGGTTTTGTTCTCATTCATTCCAAAATAATAATTAAAAATAAAGGGGTGATGGGTGGCTACAATTATCGGTTTGAGAGAGAGAAAATGGTGATTAAAGAATTGGTCGCATCGAGGAAGCAAGAGAAGGAAGAAGCCACACCAGATCCTGTAATCTCTCTGCTCTTTCCGTCCTCTCTTTGCAACTGCACCAAAATCTAAAAACTCTTTTTCATTTCATAATAATAACGGATTAATTAATTAATTAATAATAATAATAATAATAATAGTTAAATATGATTTTCTCTCTTGAATTACACCTAATTTTGAAATTAGTTACTCTTCCATCTTCTAAAATACATTATTTTAGATTTTTTATCAAATTTTATTAAATTATTAAGTTTATTTAATATTTTAAGTCATAATAATATTTAATGTAACATTAAAATAAATATGTGTCAAATAATATAAATAATTCAAATACAATCTTAAAATACATACAAAACATCAATTAAACCTAACAAAATTTGATATTATAATAACTAAATTTACATATTTAAAAAATAATAAATAACTAAATTAGTTTAAAATTTTAAAATAACTAATTCTAAAATTCACTAAAAATTAATAATAAAAACATATCTAAACTTAATAATAATAATAATAATAATAATAATAATAATAATAATAATAATAATAATAATAATAATAATAATAATAATAATAATAATAATAATAATAATAACTTCATAATAAATAATATTTAAAAGATAAAAACGCCTGCTACAAATTTCGGTTTTTCTCCACCTTCGACGCATGTCTATCGTAGGTGTCATATACCGCGTATTTATCAAATAAAATAAATTAAAGAATTAAGTTCTTGTATAGACCTCCGTCTCAGGCCTGCTTTATAAACTACATAATACAAGGAGACTTTTTTTTTTATTATGTCTAGTGATTTTTATTTTATTTTTTTGGTTTGTCCTGCTTATTTTAGGAGTGCTATACAAATATAAAATCTTGTAATATTTTATTAGAATAAAAAAATAATCTGTAAGTGATTCCATATAACATTTTTCTAACAATTATAACGCAATTGTAGAAGTATGTATAATTTGTTCTTTTGTTTAAGGAGATGCGATTTAAGAATTTCAAACTTATAGAAAAACTATTTAAGGTTAGAGTGTATTGTAATTTTGATTTTGATTACAACAAATATTTTATTTATTGGGAAATATTTTGGACGTGGGTGACTGATAAAGTGTTGGCTTGGTGACTAAGCAAGAATTTTGGAAGGTCAATGATCTTGTATATTTATCTGTTATTTAATTTAAAGTATATTAATATGAAGGATTAAAAAAAACATTTTAATAATGACTGGATTGAAATCATTCATATCTTTTATTACAAAATGTTAATTAATTATGATCAAACATGTTTGTCGAACACTTTTTTTTTCTAAGGAGAATTTGTAGAAGAAGTAATAAAAGATAATAATACCTTATTTACATTCGTTAATAACGTGCTTAGTCTATTTTAATACTTTTAAATTTTTTTTTTAAATATAAAAAAGAGGTTTCTTGGAGTAGTTGATCATCTACTAAGCTAGGAAGTACATAGAAAGATAAAGACAAAATGCTAAATTAATACGTTAAGTTTTTTGCTTAACCTAGAAAGTTTGGGTGAGGTAGGATACTAATTTAGGTTACGTGGATAGATTTGGCTTATCTTGAATAAATTATAGAAAGTTTTGGGTTTTTTAAGAACTTGGATTTCTAAGAAATAGCTTGTGAAAGTTTAAGAATTAGGTTCTTAATAAGTTTTCTCTAGATTTTTGGTAAACTATTTTGTTTTTAGTTTGGGGAATAAGATTTTGGAAGTCTTGGGTAAAATTGTGGACAAGTCTTTAATGGTTCGTTGAAGAAAGCCAGAAGGACACATTTATATTATACAAACAAAAACAATTCATTTAATGGAAGAAAATATATTAAGTAATTTTAAACAAATAAATTCAAATTGAAATTTGAAAAAATGAGTGAGACAAATAAAATTAAAAAAAAACAGTGGAGTGAAGTAACCTGTTACTCCAATTTAACAATGTTGATGATTCAATTCAACTATAGAATCTGTCGAGCGTTTAATCAATAAAATTGAAAAATAATTAATTATATTTTAAGTATATGATAAATTTGAAATTTTCAATAATTCAGATCTTGATGATTTTTTTATAATATTGAGTATTTAATAAATTTAATTTTTCGATTGAGTTTATGCGATTAATTTTCTCTTTGTTAATGTTAATCGGTTGGATGATGTTTTTGTTAGGATGCTTTAACTTCTTTTATTAATTGGATGAATATTTATGTTAAGAGGTTGACGTACTTGTCATGTCTTATTCTTTAGATGTTATTCAGTGTCATTTTTTTTATTTTAGAATTTTCTAATTCAAAATTTAAAATTTTATTTGTGTATAATTTTAATATTTTAATTCATGTATAATTATAAAATTATGGTTTTATTATTTGAATAAAATTTGAAAATATATTATAATTTGATATTTTATAAAATTATAATAATTTTATGTTTGATAAATTCTTATAAAATTCTACATTGAGAGAAACATTTTCGGGATTTGTTTGATTTCAATGATGGATTTGAGAGAATGTGAGTTGATGGATAAATAGATGAATTTGAGAGTAATTTTAATGTTTATTTCAAGATATTTGAGTTGATTTTTGAAGATAAATTTGAAAAGACCTAAATATTTCTATTTTATATTTTAAAGAGATGAGAAAGAAAAGATACATCATCACATAAGTTTTGACGTTTTTTCACATAATATTTACATATTACTATATATTTATTTTTTATTAACATTAAGTATTTGTTAATAAAAAATATTTAAAATAGATGTTATACTCAAAATTATTAAAAAATTAAATATATAATTTCCTCCCTCTTTTTTTCAAGTATAGCATATAATAATATATTTACTTTTTTTTATTAATTTGAAACAACACTTATATCATGATGTCAGTTATTGAAGAGTCATATATAATTTTTTTAATAATAAATATATATTAATAATATTAATATAATAATAATAATAATAAAAATAATAAAAATAATACTATAACTAATAATTATTATATCTTATTTAATATTATTTTTAACCATAGAAATAAAACTGTAATCAAACAATTTTATCTATTAAAAAATTATTTTATATCTCACATATTCATCAAATTATGATGTCAGTTATTGAAGAGTAATATATAATTTTTTTAATAATAAATATATATTAATAATATTAATATAATAATAATAATAAAAATAATACTATAACTAATAATTATTATATTTTATTTAATACTATTTTTAACCATAGAGATAAAACTGTAATCAAACAATTTTATCTATTAAAAAATTATTTTATATCTCACATATTCATCAAATTATTTACAAACTCTCGTATATTTTACTTTTAAATTTTTTCGCTTTTATCCTTCATTGTTCAAAACAAACAACCTTAATTTTTTTTTATTTCTTCAAATTCATCTAGTCAGTATATTCTCAATTCGATGCGAACATACCTTGATATATATTATATTGTATTGAGAATAATGTTTTGGAAGTTTGTTTTACATTTTTCTAATATTGGAAATTGAATTCCATCAAAATGTAAATGCTAACGAGTGATAATAGATACTTGAAAACAACACGTTAATTTTGAGAAAAAAAATTATTTTATCTAAAATATGAAAAAAAATATTCTTATTGTGTTTAATTTTTTTAAATAACTTTTACAAAACATAAAAAAATTTCAAATGTATATTTAAATTAGTCTCAAATTTTTAATAATTATAAAAAATTCATTATATAACAAAAACATAAAATTAAAATAAAAATTTTAATACATAAAAATATCATGCAATTAAATAAAATCAATAAAATTAATATATTATTTTTTATATTCATAAATTTGTTACAAACATTCCCAAATAATACTTTTATTTAATTAAATAAATTTTTAATTATTTATAAAAATAATAATCTTGCATCAAACTCTTAAATAATTATAATTTTATTATTTTAATTTAAAATTATATAATTATAATTTTATAATTTTATTATTTGAATAAAAGTTAAAAATATTATCATAATTTTATAATTATACATTTTTAAATTAAAATATTAAATTTTACGAAATTTTACAATAACAAAATAATATTTGATACGCGATTAAAATGTGATATAATAAAATAATAATCACGTCACGACCTAATCATCTATTAATCAATCGACTGAAGGAGGGAACTTAGATGAAAAAATTAATTTATTATGTACCAAATAAACTACAAAAATCTGTCAAAATTATTCAATTGAAAGTTGCCATTTTCCGAAACAGGATCATTAAAAATAATTAAACAATCAAAAAATTAGGTTTAAATATACATTTAGTCCCCATTTTTGTTAATTTTATTCAATTTGGTCTTCATTTTCGTTTTATGTTCAATTAGGTTCTCATTTTCGTTAAATTATGGTCAATTTGGTCATTTTCACTAACGGTGTTTAAATAGTTAACGTGTTTGAATAGTACATACCATGTGTCAGCTCTTGTTTTTTTTTTTTCAAAAATTTTTTAAATTTTTTTTTAATTTCAAAAAAAGTGTCCACGTGTCAAGTCATAATTGTGCCATGTGTCAATGCTAGTGTCACGTGTCAGTTTATAGTTGTATTATTTATTTTTATTCAATTTAGTCCCAATATTCGTTATTTTTGTTCAATTCAGTCCTTATATTCGTTATTTTTGTTTAATTTAATCCTAAATTTTGTTAAAATAGAACGATTTAATTTTTAAAATTGACATTATTATTAGTTATTTTTTAAATTTAATTATAAATTATAATATTTAATTATTAATTAAATATAATTCTTAGATTCAATCGTTAAATAGAATATAATTATTTAAATATTATTAAAATATAATTATTAAAATTTAAAAAATATATATTAACATTTGTAAAATTTACATTTAAATTTAAAATATTTAATATTTTTATCGCATTAAATATTAGTTTATTTTTCTAAAATATTTTGAATATTTAAAATATTTTTATATATCGATTTTAAAAATACTTTAGAATATAATTATTAGAAAAAAAATAATTATATTCTTATAATATTTTAAATAATTATATTTTATTTAGCAATTAAATTTAAGAATTTATTCAATTTATAATTGAATTTAAAAAATAATAAATTCAAAAGTCAAACTGAGAAAAGATATTAATATAATTTGTATAAAAGATATTAATTTTAGGATCAATTTGAAAGGGACAAAATTGATTTATTTTAGCAAATATTGGGATTAAATTGAACAAAAATAATGAATATAAGGACTAAATTGAACAAAAAAAAATAATACTACCACAAACTGACACGTGGCACTAGCATTGACACGTGACACAATTGTGACTTGACACGTGGACCATTTTTTTGAAATTAAAAAAATTAAAAAATATTTTAAAATATTTTAAAAAAAATTAAAAAAAAATTAAAAAAACCATGAGTTGATACGTGACATGTACTGTTCAAAAACGTTAATTATTTAAACACCGTTAGTGAAAAAGGACCAAATTGACCATAATTTGACGAAAATGAGAACCTAATTGAACATAAAACAAAAATAGGGACCAAATTAAATAAAATCAACAAAATTAGGGACCAAATGTATATTTAAGCCAAAAAATTACATGTGAGAATGAATAGCATCCTTGCTTTTTAGAAACTCAATATTGGTGACACAATAGTCCTATGTTGAGAATATTACTTAATATCTTTTATTTATTTAAATTAGTTTTTAGAAAATATTTCAGTTTTAGAGATATGTTTCAATTTTAGACATTAGTTATTATTTTAAATTAGGAGTGAGATATTCTAAATATTTTATACTTGATATTTGTTATATTTTGCTCGATCTATCAATAAAATACAAAAATATGTTCCTCCTAATAACATATCACATATATCTCTCATATATCTCATTGTTGAACACAAAAAATAGAATATAGAAAGAATGCACTTGAATGTTTGTGTTACTGAATTAAAAAACGTAAGTTGGCTTTAAAGCCTCGTACAAAATTTACGCACGTAACAACACCCATATTTCATGCTATATTCATGGATAACAGGCCTAGACTTTATCTGCATATCCCTATAAAATAGGACTATATAATAACCAACTTATTATATCAAAACTAAAACAGAAAACAATAAATATATTCTAAAATCAACCAACAATCCCTGTAACATCCCTGGCGCACCAACCCCAGAACATGTCAGGTTATTACAGCTCGATGCATCCCAACCCCTCACCCTTCTCCATCCATTCATATTGGGTAGGTTGTTGCTAGTGGGAATCGAACCCCCAACCTGACCTTTAACACCTCTAGCATACCAGTAGATGCTACCACTTGTGCTGGGATGTTACAAAAAAGTGCACTTTTTTGTAACACCCCTGGCGCACCAATCCCTGGTCCCAGAGCATGTCAGGTTACTACAACTCGATGCACCTCAACCCCTCACCCTTCTCCGTCCATTCATACTGGGTGGGTTGTTGCCAGTAGGGATCGAACCCCTAACCTGACCTTTAACACCTCTGGCACGCCAGCAGATGCTACCAGTTATTTTTTTATAACATCCACTGGCCCACCCCAGTGCCATGTCAGGTCTGCAGCCCAATACACCCCAACCCTCGCCCCAAGTGTCCCCTCACTTCGCAAGGCAGGTTGTTGCCAGTGGGAATCGAACCTCCAACCTGACCTTTAACACCTTTGGCTCACCAGCAGATGCTACCAGTTGTGCTGCATCTAATTTAATTTTGGAGCTTCAATCATGCCCAACATGCTACGAAGTCTTAAGAATTGATCCAATTTCAGAGGCTTGGTCATAATGTTTGCAACTTGAATCTCTGATCTGCAGTAACTCAGTTTGACAGTTCCATCCTTCACTAAATCTCTCAAAAAATGAAACCTTATATCAATGTGTTTACTCTTTCCATGAAGCACAGGATTCTTGGATAGTTGTATGGTTGAGTTGTTATCACAAAGAATTAACGTATTGTCCTGCCTTTTAAGACCAAGTTTCTCCAACACTCTTTTAATCCAAATACATTGACAAGCATAATATGCAGTTGTTATATACTCAGCCTCGGTAGTAGACAATGTTACAATAGGTTGTTTCTTTGAGGACCATGAAACTGCTCCAAAACCAAGTAAGAACACAAATCCAGAAGTGCTTCTACGATCATCCAAATCTTCAGCGAAGTTGCTATCAGAGTAAGCCATTACATTTGTGTTTCCACCTTTCTTGTAGAAGATGCCCAATTCGGTGGTACCTTCCAAATACCTTAATATCCATTTTGCAGCAAGCCAATGTGATTCACTAGGACAAGACATGAATCTGCTAATCAAACTTACTCCATACATAATATCTGGACGCGTTGCTGTCAAATACATTAGACTCCCAACTATTTGCTTAAACAAAGTTGAATCAACTTTGGTCCCAACATCATCTTTTGACAGTTTAGTGCCCGGAACAATAGGATTTTTCACTGCATTGCTATTCTCCATACCAAACCTTGCTAGAATCTCATTAGTATATTTTCTTTGGCAGGTAAAAATTCCATCTAAATGTTGCACAACTTCTATTCCAAGAAAATACCTCATATTTCCTAAATCAGACATGTCAAATTCTAACATCATGGACCTATTAAATTCATCACACATGCTCTAATCATTTCCAGTATATATCAAGTCATCAACATAAAGGCTCACAATTAAAATTTTACCTCCCTCCTTTGATTTTGTAAACAGGGTATGTTCACAGATGCACCTTTCAAAGCCTTCACGAGAGAAATAATTCTCTATCTTGTTGTACCATGCTCTTGGGGCTTGTTTAAGGCCATACAATGCCTTTCTTAATTTGTAAACTTTGTCTTTTTCCCCTTTCTTCACAAAACCAACAGGCTGTTGTACATAAATATCTTCCTTGAGTTCACCATGAAGGAAGGCACTCTTCACATCTAATTGAAAAATTTTCCAATTATAATGAGCTGCCATAATAATTATGATACAAATGGTGTCAAGCCTGGCAATCGGGGCAAACACCTCTATATAATCGACTCCATATTCTTGAGCATATCCTTTCGCTACTAATCTTGCTTTAAAATTGTCTATTTCGCCATTCTCTTTGAGCTTGGTCTTGAAAATCCATTTAACTCCAATGGGCTTCACTCCAATTGGTGCATCAACCAATTCCCAAGTCTTATTTTTCTCTATTGACTCCATCTCTTTTATCATTGTATTTCTCCATTTCGTACTCTTATTAGCTTCTTCAAATGATAGTAGATCATTCTCAGTTACCATCATCATAGCATTTAAGATATCTTCATCTGACAAGCCTTCACCACTTTCGTAATTTACCATCAACCCTGGTTCTCTCCTGTTTCGTCTTTCCCTCCCTGGAATTGGACTTTCATGATCATGATTATAAGGTTCAGTGTGTATACCAGACCTAGTGGGTGTACCAGACCTCGTGGAATTATCAGCACCATTATTTTCTTCTTCTTGCTCCTCAGTTTCACTCTCGGCCTCCGCTTCTTCCCAGTCTAAAGTACTTGGTTGCACTCTTCTTCATTCTCCTTCCAGCTCCAGCTTTTATGTTCTTCAAAAATGACGTCTTTACTAATGATAATCCTTTTGGAGACAGGATCAAACAAGCGATAAGCTTTAGATTCATTGCTTAGTCCAATCAGAACACACTTCTTGCTTTTGTTGTCTAATTTTACTCTGTGTTGATCCGGTATGTGAACATGAGCTACGCATCCAAAAATTCGAAAATACTCCACAGTGGGTTTGACTCCGCTCCAAGCTTCTTCGGGAGTTTTATCTGGTACAACAACTATAGGGCACCTGTTGAGAACATGTACACACCATCTGGCAGCTTCTGCCCAAAATATTTTGGGAACTTGTTTCTCAATCAACATGGACCGCACCATATTCATTATGGTTCTATTTCTCCTTTCAGCCACTCCATTCAGTTAAGGAGTGTAAGCTGTTGTCAATTGTCGCTTTATGCCTTGAGCTTTGCAAAATTCTCCAAATTCATTTGAGGTGAATTCACCACCTCTATCTGTTCTTGAGCAAGTAATACATACACCAACTTCTTTTTCAACATAAACTTTGAAACTTTTAAATATGGAGAATGTCTCTGACTTTTCATGTAACAAGTAAATCAAAGTTTTACGAGAAAAATCATCAATAAAACTTAAGATATACCTCTTGTTACTGATTGAGGAGGGTTTGATAGGCCCACATAAATCTGCGTGAATAAGTTGAAGCTTGTTCGATGCTCTCCATGCACTTTTCTTTGGGATAAAGTTTCGATGTTGCTTTCCTTCTACGCAATGTGTGCATAATTCCTTCGGAGTTGCAATCGAGGGTAACCCATTAACCATATTTTTTGAGAAAAGTGTCTTCAGGCCATTATAGTGTAAATGACCAAGTCGACAGTGCCAAAGATGAGATTCATTGGTTGACTCCACCTGAAAACATGTAGGATATTTTGGCATTATAGTAGCAGCCACAACAAACATCCTATTTCCACTCATACTAATTTCCATAATTTGCCCACGTCCAGGATGATTAACTTTACACTTTCCATCTTCAATCAAAATGGTTAACCCTTTTTCTTGAAGTTGCCCTATGCTTAAGAGGTTGTTTTTAAGATCAGGGACATAGTAGACATTTGAGACCACATTTGTAACTCCATTGACATGTAGTCGAACAATTCCTTTACCCATTACAGCCATTTTCGTATTATTACCAAGCTTTACAGTGTGCCTAAAGCTTTCATCCATCTCCGAAAACCAATCCTTATTTCTAGTCATATGGTTGATGCACCCAAAGTCAAGAAACCATTCTTCTTCCTTGCTTTGTTTGAGAAAAACATGGGCCATAAGTAAGAGCTCGTCTTCTTCTTTCGCTTCATCCTCCTGTACCTTAGCCTCAACATAGTTTGCATTCCTTTGCCAGGTGGGACACTCATATTGAAAATGTCCAAGCTTGTGACATTTAAAGCACTCAATGCTTGCTTTGTTGAAACATTGCCTTCCTCTTCCTCTCCCTCGACCACCACCTCTAATAAAATTTCTTCCACGTCCTCTTCCTCTTCCTCTTTTCTCTTCATTAGTAATGTGCAACACATTTTCTTCTTCTTCACGACATGTCATTCTTTGTTGATGAACAAGAAGAATACTTTGTAATTCATCGATGGTCATGGTCTCTAAATTGTTGGATTCCTCAATTGAGCACACAACATAATTAAATTTAGAAACCATGGACCTCAATATTTTTACCGTGATAACACTTTCACCTATATTCTCACCACACGCCTTCATACTTTTAGTAATCTTTAAAGTACGAACGAACTAGAAATTAACCGTCTCTTCCTTCATCTGTAAAATTTCAAATTCTCTGCGTAGTGCTTGCAATTGTGCTCTTTTCACCCTTGTAGAACCTTGGAACTTTTGTTTCACTGAATCCCAAATGTCTTTAGATGTTTCGTCATTGAGTATTGTATCCAAAATCTCACGATCAATGGCCTGAGAAAGATAATTCTTTATCTTTAAGTCCTTTAATTTCTGCTCCTCCATCAGTTCGACATTTTCCTCTGAAGGTGTTGCTCCATGTGCTACTTTGAAGATCCCAAGCTCTACCAAATTCCAATATTGTTTGGAACGTAGAAAATTTTCCATCAATTTAGCCCAATGATCATAATTACCATCGAACTTTCGGATTGCAGGTTGCACATATTTATCAGTGCTCTCTGGCATTCTGTTTCACTCTCTTTTTGAAAGAAATATCTTGTTCTTTCCACACTCTCACAACTGTTTCTCTCACACTCAAATAGATTTTGGATCAGGCCCCTAAGAAGGAGCTCTGATACCAATTGTTGAACACAAACAACATAATACAGAAAGAATGCACTTGAATGTTTGTGTTACTGAATTAGAAAACATAAATTAACTTTAAAGCCTCGAATAGCAGTTACGCACGTAACAGCACCCATATTTCATGCTATATTCATGGATAACAGGCCTAGACTTTATCTGCGTATTCCTACAAAATAAGACTATAAAATAACCAACTTATTATATCAGAACTAAAACAGAAAACAATAAATATATTCTAAAGTTAACCAACACTCGTATCTTTCATATTTTAAAAAGTCCTAAAAATCCCAACACGGTGTGCTTCCTCCCGCCGCTGATGGCGACCACGGCGGTTCTCTTTTCTCGCCTCCGCCAAGCGCGGTCGTTCTCCTCCTTCGCCCTACTATCTCTGCCACGCGTCCTATCCTCTCATTGTCCTTCTCCACTCTCCGTTCCCGCCCTACCTTCCTCTCCAACCCTGGGATTCCTCGACGCGTTCCACACACGCGCTTTTTCCACTCGCTCTTCCGATGAGCGCAATTTGGGGTTGGACTCGTTCGTTGTCGACTCGCAGGTTAATGCTGAGCTTCTGAAAGCGATCGCCGATATCAGTGGCGGCAGTGAAGAAGACGCCGTTTTCCCCGTTCGCGTGCTGATTTCGCTGTTCGACTCGTTCCATGAGCTTTCTGGATTTCCGTGGTAAGCTTCTAGGTCTTGTCTTTCTTGTTGCTAATGCATTACTTTAACACTTGTTTATCTGTTCAGTTTTGGACTCTGAACCGAACGTAATCCAGTTGCTAAATTTCAGGTGGTTAACTATAGTTTCCTCTACTCTAGCTCTCAGAATTGCTATTCTTTTTCCTCTGGTCTTAACACTTCACAAGCTGAAAACGATCGGAGAGTTTTTTCCTAAATGTGAGTATCACATGCTTTATTCGGATTAGTTCATAGCGTGTGTCGGTAGTATGTTTAACTTGGATTGGTTTACTAATTATTCAATTTTAATTGAAAGCAAAATTTTTAAAAATAAATGATAGAATTGGTTCTGCTAGGTTAATCCATCTGTTTCTTGTTTGCAAGATATGATGCATCTGTAGCTGATTATTATCACTTCTTTAATCTTTGTTGTTGTCTAAAGCCGCTTGGGGCTTCAAATGTTTGTTTTGATTGTACTCATTTGATTGGTCATCTTATACAAGTTACACTTGTGTAACACTATTTTCTAATCTGGCTTTGATTGTAGTTATTGAAATGTCTTTTTTCTTCATTTCTGTTGCACCGGATCACTTTTTATCCTAGCTTTTGCTTCCTGCAACTGTTGTGTAATGGACATATAGATTGTGTTTTTTCGCTTTGAGCCTCTTTATTTCTGCATCATTTCATTTTGTTGTTTATCTAACTTTTCTTTATCTTTAAAGTGTGTTTTGTTCTTTTTTGTGATTAGAAAATGAGTGGGTACTTCCTTACAATCTCACGTGTAAAAGATATCTTTCTCCTTTTCTCCACTTCCAGTTCATGTACTTAAATTGTTATTAATATTTTTCAATTCTTACAGTGCCTCCTCCGTTCCCACCACCTTTCTCAGGAAAGAGTTATATCCGTCAGTTTCTGTTCTTCCAGAAGAAGAGAAAAGCTAGTGGATGCCCCTCTTATTTCTGGCCACTGATACCATTCATTGTACAGGTGATATATCTACTTCCTGGGGAAACATTGCTTATGACTCCTACAACAATGAATTTTCCTTCTTCTCCCCAAATTATCTTTTACTAATAATATCACAGCCAAAAGCAACCTCCTACGAAACCTGTTGTGATACGAGTGAAAGAAATTCACATGTTGTGTGATCTATAAGTTGTCTGGGAAAGTGCACCAAATAATTACATAAACTGCACACTGCTACCTAATTTTCGTCTCCCTCTGTTAGTGTTAAGTGAAGTTCAGAACATTTGTCATTTGCTTCTTTTTGCTGTAAAGAAAGTGGTAGAAACTAATATGATCGTAGCAATGCTTCACAAACTTTGTAATTTTGACTTTTGGTCTTCTATTTTTCTACAGGTTCCGTGCTTTTTCCTGTGGATGATTAGCATAAGGAAGATGTCACTGAATGGTCACCCTGGTTTTGATTGCGTAATGCACCAACTTATTAAAAGTCTGTTTGGTCATCGTGTTTGTGCTATATGTATCTTCACAGTTCCTAAACATAATTTCCATCGATGTAATTCCATGAATGAATAAAACCACATTATGAGAATATATCTGACATTAAGTTCAATTAGATACAAAAGACTAGAATGATAACAGTTAGCTATAATGTTGGCATCTAAGTTATGGACTTCAACATTTGGAAAATATATTTCTGTAGTGAAGCTATATCATAATTGTTAGAATGTATATGAAATATTTTATCCTATCTTAGATATTCCTCTTAGATTAGTTTTCATATTTCATTTTTATCTCTAGGATTGGTTGCCATATTTCATAATGATTTGTTTCTCTCATTACTTAGGATTATGTTCGGGCTTTATCACAAAAGTAGAGCCCAGCCCAAAAGACTAGTCTATTAGGTGGGAGCCTCAAGGTTTAAGTACCACATCAAGTAGTTCATCCTACTTAAGTAGGACTCATAACATTGTCTCCCTTGGCCGGCAGTTCACTCATTTATTAAATTATTAGTATTCAATTTGCACCTTAATTCAGCCTCTAGATAGCCCTTTCTGTAACCCAACTATCAATGAAAACACCAATTGTTAGGACTTAAGCACAAAAAAAGAGTCTAACTCAAAAGACTAGTTCATTTAAGTGGTAGAGCCTCAAAGCTTAATTACCACATCAATCAGTTTATCCTATTCAATGTGAGATTCCTAACAGATTATGATTAGAATAAATAAGATGACATACTCTTGGTTGTATGAACACATCAATCGTAATACATTTAACCTAATATGAATTTAATATCACTCGTCCTCCCTCTATTCCTAAAACCTCATAATTTCAACAGAAGTGTTGAGTGTTGACAGGAACAAGCATCAAGATTTAAAGTTGTTAAATATGTTGCAGGGTGGTGCTCTATGGTTCCAGAATTTATCAGAACTCTCTCACGGTTATTCAGGGTTCATCTTTCCTTTCCTGATTGCTGGTTTGCACTACATCAATGTTCAGGTAATGGATCCATATATACAAGGTATATAACCTGAAATCATGCTTCTAGTTACCTTCCGTTGTCTTCTTACCCTCATATTCATGCCAATGTGCATTAGAGTGAGTGATTCATTTAGACAGATTTTGTTTTATTAGATAGATGAATCACATTTTATCATTCTGTTGTGGCAGAAATCCTCTTAGTAAGGGTTGGATGTTGTTAAGTCAAGTGTCTACATTAGATATTTTGGACTGGTTGATATAATAAAGGTAGACCTACCAAAATCAAAATGGCTGGCAAAGTTGATGGATCCAAATCGACTGGCTACTAGCAAATGATTAATCAAGTCAAAATCTAATATGTATTGTTGGCCTACTGGCTCTGTTATCTTCCAATGATAATGAATCAAACTTTAACTATTTATCTTAAGGATAAGCTACATTGCTTGGCTTTATGGTGCTAGCTATAAAATAAAATAACAGAATGTATAATAAGTTAATAACTAAGATGTTTGGTTTAAGCAGTGTTTTCTCATTTCACTTTTAATTAAAAAAAAAACATGTTTTCTTTACAAATTATAAAGAAACAAAATGAAAACAAAGTGACAATGTTGTAATTAAAAGTGAAACGGAAAATGAAAGCAGAAAACAATTTTTGAAACTAGACAGTCCCAAATATTTTATGTGCTATAAAACTGACAATGTTGTAACTAAAAGTGAAACGGAAAAATGAAAGCAGAAAACAATTTTTGAAACTAGACAGTCCCAAATATTTTATGTGCTATAAAACATGATCAGATCATATATTAATGTATAGTAGAATGGATTTCTTGCTTTCTGGTTTGCACTTGTGTAGCTTATACTTTTGTACCTTAATTCTCTCTTTCGATTTGCCAGGGAGGATGAGTCAGGCATTGAATGTGTACTAATTTGTGTTGATGGATTTATCAGATATCCTTTGGGAAACCTGTGGTTGCAGAGACAAGGAATATTTTTGAGTTATTAGCCAAAGTGAGTATAGCTTCTCCGGTGCTTAGTGGTTGCGTTGATACTTGATATTTATTGAATCTGCTCATTTCATGTTACTAATTGTTTAGGAATATTGTTTATATGTTGCAAAATAAGGGAATTTATTCTAGTAACTGAATTAAAATAAAGTAAACCCATTGTTAACTGAGGGATGCTTTTTCTGTTGCAGTATTATAAGCGGTACTTGGACTTTCTAACAGTGCCTTTAGCTTTTGTGGGCTTTTGCATTCCTCAGGTAACTCCAATCCTTGATTGTTGCATTGCTAGGATGTTAATATAGGATACCATTTTTTTTTCTCTCGCTCTAACCATGACATCTTGTTATTGGCTGCATTTTTGGTCAAAGTGCACTTTCTCTTTAAAAACTCTTTTTATGGGCTGGTTGACATCTTTTATAGTGCATTCTGACAGTTTATGATTCTAGGCTGTAGACCATCCAAAAGAGAGAGCTTATTCATGTATTCATAGACATCAGTTCTAATAAAAGTAAAATAGTAATACAGAAGCCACTGTATTTTTATGAATAAAACTGTACTCTTGATGTATCTTTAGACACTGGAGGTGTGATTGCTGAAGATTGAAGAAACTTACAATTTATTTTTGCATATGTTGTGGTCACATTTTCTTAACTCACATTAGTAGATTAATTTCCATGGTCAAAGATAAGGGGAACTTTCAGTATAATTTATAGGTACAATTGTCTAAGAGATTAGTAAATATCGTTTCACTGCTGCATTCCTATTGCATGCCTCATTTTTCGTTCCAACCATATTTTATGGTAAACTTATTCTTTCTCATTTTGAACGCTGTAATAACATTCTATTCTAATATACTCTTGCAGGGGAGCCAGCTCTATTGGGTTACCAATAGCTCATTTACCCTCGTTCAGGTAAGCAAAACCTTGTGCATGTTTAGTTTATTTTAGTTTGAACCACTATTGTACTAACTCTTAAAGTTAATCCAACAAAAAATAAACTTTGCAGCAAATAACCCTGAGAAATCCTGCTGTCCTTGCAACGTTGGGGTTACGAGAGAAGAATAGTCAAAAGGTAGCTATTGAGAAAATTGGTGCTTCTAAAACGGCTCCTTCACCAGGGATACAAGATAATATTCCAACAGAAGCTTTTTCTGCAGAAAAAAGTCCTCTGAATTCACCTGAAAAGTGGCATAGAATACCTATAGATGAGATGTCCCCTAAAGAACTGACTGCTGTGAGTGAATAGGAACATGAAAATATATGACGTGTGACATCATTCAACTCTGATTGGCGTTTAGAATGTGATTCTTTTATGGTTTGAATGTTTACAGCTTGCTGTCCCATTTCTATCCAGTAATGATAAAGAAAGTGCAATTCCCTTACTAAAGTAAGTTGTTTTTTCATTTTTAGTTTGTTCAGAGTAAGGGAAGAAAATTTCGAAAAAAAAAACTTTTTATTTTTTAGCTTCATCTGAGGTTGACGATGCATTGCATTGATTTGTATTTGCAGACTAGCCCTTGATAAGGACCCTGAATATGTTCGAGCTTTAGTTTTGATGGGACGGATTCTATTGTTGAAGCAAGCAAATGAGGAGGCTATTGAGTACTTTGAGTGTGCAATTTCAAAAGTATGAATCCGGATTGTTTTCATGTTGTTTTTCATTTGTTATGCGGGTTTTATCTGCTCTGTCATGTACCCGTTCCTCTGAACTATTATGTTTTGCATCTTTTTGTTTTTAATTTTTGTTGCCACCGGAAAATTTGTCTCATTTCACTTAGTTTGTGCCTTCAACCCCTAATTATTTTCTGACTTTTCATTAGCTTTCTTTTACTGGATATCCAACTGATGCGGAAGAACTGGACCTTTTGATTCTTTCATCCCAATGGGCTGGAGTTGCTTGTGAACGACAGGTTAAACACATACTTCAATTTGTTCTCTGAGCAAACTTTTGTCTGAACATGATTTTGAATATGTTGAAAATCGGTTTGGATATGCATTTGATGGAGGGATATTTAGATAGCTTGTTCGTGTCTTGTATGCCCAAACCCAATACTGATTATCTTGTTACTGAGTGAAAATTACACTTCAATTCTCCCTAAAAAAAAGATTCTGGGTGTTGGTTTGTGTTTGGAATTCGTTGGTGTCTAACTTGAGCGAAACTGCAAGAACTGATATGCGCAACTGAAGGCGGAGCCATAAAAAGCTAACAAAAGAATAAACTCTGTAGCTGAGATGGGAATGCTGCCTTGTAGAGTGAACGTACTAGATGAGACAGGATAAGAATTGAATGCATTAGGGAAATAATTGTGGTAGCACATATTGTAAACATGACCTGTGTGGAAAATACCTGAAGAAAAACCCAGTCGCTAGAGGCAGCGAGTGACCGAGAAAAGTTGAAGGAAAACAATTAAGAAAGATCTAGAAGTCAATAATTTATCCAATGTTCCACTTAGTGAGAAAAGGCTTGATTGTTGTTTTGGTGTTGTGTTGACTTGGCACTCCGACTATCAGGCGATTTCTAACTATTGGCAGGCAATAAGCATGAGAATTTTAGAAGCTTCACGATCTTTAATAGGATTTGCTATGATTTTCATTTTTGATTCAATTTTCCGTACTTCAGGGCAAGAGGAATGAAGGACGGACACACTTTGAAAGAATAGCAAATATGGAGGAGCCAGAAGATCCAACAAGCAAAGGCTATTATTTCGATGGGTTACTGTTGCTTGCCAGGTACAATTTAGGTTAATTACCCTAGTTCTTTAGTGGTGATGAAATTTCCTCTTCTAACACTGCTTTTTTCATCTTGCTCATTGGATTTGATTTGTTGGGTGTGTAGCACTCTATTTGATGCGGGCCAAAAGGCCGAAGCTGCGAAGTACCTACGTCTTGTTGTTGTTCATAGACCTGCTTATAAAAAATTCTTGGACCAGTGTGAACAAGATGATGATATTGCGAGCGATCTTGCCCGTAGAAGAGATTACTAATTTCAAAATTTTATTCTGACGTCTGTATTTATTAAATGTTAGAACAATCAAGATTTACCTGTCATTTGCCATGCTGTTTTACAATTTTGAATTGATATTTTTTTTATTACACAATTATTTATAGAAAAATTGTTTCATCATTTAAAAAGCATCGCGTCATTTTAGTCCTATCCTTCCTAGTCCTTGTAATTTTAATTGAGATGGAATACTTTTGCAGTATAATGTCAACCATTATACAAGTTGTGATGGTTCTGATAATGAGAACTTAGCCACCATATTTAAGAACCAGTCACAAGTAAGTCCAGCTGTTCAAGAACCAAACATTTATAGTGTAATGGTCTTTTATGCTACATATAGAAGAAATCTGTCCCCTACAGTTTAGGTTCATTTTTTATATTTGTTTTCAAATTCTTGATTTAGAATGTTGGGTGGTTGTTAATAACATTCTAAATCAAGACAACTTGTTATTTTGTTGCTTCTTCAGCCTCGGTCTCTCCACCATTATTATTATACTTCTATCTCTCTTCTAGATCTTGTATGTATAGTTATTTTAATTTCAATTTTAGAAAATAGTAAAATAAAGATATTTTATAATTTTCTTAGATCATAGTTAATTCCTAGCTAACTTAAGAAAATTGCAAACAAAAAAAAATACCCCTAATTGAAAAAGACAATGTCGCATTAAATATTTGGTCAAAGAAACGGTCACCAAATATAGAAGAAAAAAGTTTTTACAGAAACAAAATTTGGATTAGTCTTAACGTACAGTATAACCTAACTTAACTAATAAGGATGTGTTTGTTTTAGCATTTGAGATGACAAATGTTACTTAAGAATCTTGAAAGTTAATTTTTCTTTTTGCATTTTGTTCAATGTCAAAAGATTCAAAATACACATAGTTGTTTTTTCATTGAATGATAATTCAGCTTAAGTTAAGTTTAACTCAACTTAAATTCAAACACAAACTAATTATGAGTGAGAAAATTATGTGATTTTAAAAGTAGAGTAATATGTGAGAGACTGTATTGTAACTTTTATAAAAACTTAATTATGTGTATTTATTTATTCTTTTTTATAATTATTTGACATTATTTGTTATTACATTTTAAAATTTATATAATTATAAATTCTTTTTATATTTAATATTAGAAAATGTGATCTTCTAACAATAGATCCTTAATTATATTTTGTTTCATTTGCTAAAATTTTAATTTTTTAAAAAACATTTAATTAATTCGAATATATTCTTTTCTCAAGGGATGATAGACAAAATTTATATATGATAATAAAAACAAAGATAAATTATATACATAACAGTTGCATTAATGGAATAAACCCATTTAGACTTTGTAATTCCTGATCATTAAATTGTATCTAATATCCTTAAATGATATTTGACAATTGCTTATGGCTTGCTCCTTTTCTTGTCAAACTAAAACTTAGGGAGTTTAGGACATAGGGGATTTTTAGTTTTCGGAATTTCAAATTGACAAAACAAAAAAAAAAATTTATTGTTTTTTTTTTTACATTTAATTTTATTTGTATGATTTTTTTAAGAAATTTTTTTTGTAGTTATTTGTTATCTATAAAATTTAATATCACATTAATTACTCTTCTATCAAAAATATTATTACATGTCTTCTAATATTTATTCTCTTTTTTAATTATCAATTTTTTCAATAAAAATGTAACTTTAAATTTCAAGATAATATTACCTTTTTCTAATTATATATTTAATTTATTTTAATATATAGAGAGAGAAAAACTAGTTATGCTAACAAAGAGAAAAAAGTAATGACATATAAATGTACATAGAAACAGCAAAATTGATAGAGATATAATAAACAAGTTACTTAACATTAACATGGTAATAAAAATAGAAAAACTATATATTTTCCTTGAGTAGAAAAAACCTTAAAAGTAACAAAGGAACGGAATAAGTAATTTCATTTGTATTTATTATGTGAGATAAAGATATAGTAAGATAGAATAAAATTTATACAACTATTTTATTAAAAACATTAGAAATTATCGTATTTATATATTGTAAAAATACCTTAAAAATCATGTAAAAAAGAAGAGACAAATATTAAATTTAAAAAACGTGTTTTTTTGGAAAATGATCTTTTTATTAATTGAAATTTTATAATATCATTTCCCGTTTAATTAAATTTTGAATAAAAAATATAATTTCGCTCTTATTAAATTATCAAATATAAAATAAAAAATGTATTGGTCTTCCATTTTTAGAAAACTCGTAAATATTCTCATTAGGTGCTTCTTGCATATGAGAAAAAAATTAAATGTTCCCCAGTCTAGATATGCATTCACTTACAATAAGTAAAACCTTTTATAATTGCTAAAATAACCCACATGATTTTTTTTTTAAATTTTACCCATATAAAGTTAAAACGTTTGAAATTTACCAATAAGTTGTAAGGACAAATATTTATCTTTAACTAAGACTTTATATTAGAAACAAAATAAAGTAATCGAGTTGAACTACTCCAATAAAAATATTAATCAAATTTTTATATAAATATATCGCATTCATAACATTTATTTTTGTAATAATATAACATATCCTACTAGTAAACTATTAAATAAGTATCTATATTCCTAAATTCGTATATATTAAAGATTTTCTAACATTTATGGGTTAACCTTAAATTTGTTTATTGACAAAATCTTTGAACTATATGGATCACAAACCATAACTAAGTTATTTTATTATGAAACTAAATTTGCATGGATGACATAAATCTTTATCATAGTATAGTGTTGCATTTTGATTTCAATTCTTATGCACACATCACTATTCTATAGTTTATAAATTTATAAATGGTAGCACATAGCTTGTAATAAACACGTAGCTACAACGTTCGTATATTTATTACATTGGAGAAACGTGTGCTACGGAACAAGTAAACAAACATTGACTACTTTTTAGTAAACGAGACAAAAATTAAATGTTTATTTTAAGGCTTAATTTGTTTTTTTTTTTATGTTTTAATTTCCCTATTTTAATTTTTAATTGTTTATCAAATATCACAATCATATGATTTTTAAGCTTTTTATTTCAAATATGTCAATCAAAATAACGCATATTAGAGTTTGTTCTCATTTTCTCTAATACTATGTTATACTTTTAACTATACCCTTCAATTAAAAAAAACTAGATCTTTATCTCCATACTCAACCTAATAAAGCTTTATAGCACTTAAAAGCTTCAATTCTTAAGAGAAAATAATGTTAAAAGCTCTTCAAAAGTTGAAACAAACTTTTGTAAAACAAAAATGGAATCATGTTGAATTTTTGTATGTCATAGTAAAAGAAGTACTCCTATGAAAATTTTTATTTTACAAGTACATTCTAGAAAATAAAATATACTCACAATTATTAATTAAAAATAACGGTAATAAAATAAAAGACATATATGAAAAAATTTAATTAAACTGCAATTCTAAATACTGAATTTTTTAATTAATAGTTATTTATTCCATTAATTATTTAAGTTGCAATTTTCCCACTTAAAAAAAATGAAATATAAAATGTTGTATTTATTTTTTAATCACCATGAATATGATTTTTTATTTCCATAAAATTTTTAGAAATTCCACATCTCTGTAGTCAACGATAAAATTAATATTCCATTTGAAATTTGATTCTAAAATAATATTTTTTCTTGGAAGGACATAGAATTTTATAGAATCCACCTTTCTTCTTTCTCATACCCAAATTTTAACTTTTATTTATTTTTATCTATAAGCATTTGTTGTTTCCTTCGAACTAAATAAAATCAATATTCGATAAATTTTCTTTTCTAACCACATATATGATTTAGTTGGATGCAAGAAACATATTAATGTAATATTTTTTTTCACTTTTTAGTGAAAGAGAACAAAAAGTTTTCAACTCATACCAACAAATACTCACTGTTTTCTTCCATTTCAAACAAATTTTCACTCTACCAAAAATTCAATTTTCCTGGTTCATAACATTAATTCGACCTCGTTTCATTTAATTTTTATTGATGTAAACATAAATTCAATTCAACTCATTCCAAAGAAAGTCCACAAACCAACACAAAGCACACACATAATCTTCACCACTCCACGAACAACAACAAAACCAATATTTATCCACAAAACAAAAACCAGCTTAAAAGCAAACACCACAATAATAAATTCTTTTCTTCTCTGTCACACCAAAACACATACCATACACTGCTTCATCTGGAAGAAACCAAGGCCAAAAAAACATATTGTTTTATTTCTTTAACTCTGTTCCTCTGTTTTTCTATTCTGTTTTCCTCTGTTACATCCTGTCTCATCTTTCCACTCTGTTCTTCACCGTCGCAATTCAACCATGAAACAGGATCCGACCCATTTCACGTTTCCTCTCTCTACACGCTAATTCTCCTAAAAGCTGAACTCTTTTCGCATTTTCCTCTACTGGGTCACTCGCGGAATCGAGTAAAGAATAAAGCTTTGTCATCGGTTGATCTGGGATTCTTCAGCTCCAATGGCGTCGTGCCCCGCGAACTCCATCACCTATAACACCACCCTCTGCGCGTGCGCCCCCGGCCACGTGCTCCAGCGTGTGAATAACACATGCGTGCTCTTCGAGGGGAACTCCACCATCGCCACCGACACCGGCGTCGATTACTACGCGCTCAGCTTGCCCGAGACGCTCTTCGCTTTCGACACCATCAAGAAGTTCACGCAGTCGCAGGCTGTGTTCTTGGAAGCCACGCTCGTGATGCTCCTCTCGTGGCTTGTTTTCTGCTTGTTTCTGAGGTTCACGAAGCTTGGTGATGGAAGGAATGTTTGGTTCAAGATCAGGTGGTGGATCAGTAGGATGGATATTTGCTTTGCCACCAGACACTGGCTGGTTAGTTTTTGTTTGTTTTCTTCCGTTCTTTTGTTCTCTGGTTTTGTGAATTGTGGTTGTGGTTTGGCTTGCAATCCAATTTCATTCATAACTTTGAGGATAAAATTAAAATGCAGCTGTTCAGATATTTATGACATTGTTGTTAGAATTTAGAGTTTTGTTTTGGTGAAATAGTTTAAGGAATTTGTTAAGATTGGATACTCAATCTTAAGGGATTTATTGATATTAATAATCTCTTACTCAATCGACAGGCTGATGTGTTACTGATCAATGTCATTAAAAAAATTCCACTTGTTAGAATATTTTTTGAAAAATAATGCAAAATTCTAATAAAATAACACATTTTGGATGTAAAACTAACGAAGGGCCTAATCTTAGCATTGAGCAAAATAGAGACTAAAATAGCTCATTATAAGTATGGAAACCAAAATTGCTCTAATGTTGATTTTTATTAATCATATAATACCAATGTTTATTATTTTGCTTACTAATGTTGTTAATTTGTAAGTCTGATAGAAGAACAGCCTGAAAAGGGCACCTTCAGTATTTTCAATTTTTTTTTTCTTTTGTTTTTTTCGTTTCTTTTTGTTGGATTCACGTTTTCTTCTTAGTTGCTGGCATGACAAAAAAAAAAAAAATTCTTTATGGTTCATGTGTATAGCTAACACTTTTGGTTCAGCAGTAAAGATTGCTTCAGCTGTTACTGAAGAATGAGCATTGCAGCATAGGCAAGCTTTGATCTGACTGTTATATGTTGTCCTTGTGCCATGAGTTATTATCCTTTTGACACTATTTTATTCTACTCATCAATGGGACACAAAATAATAGGCATATTGCTGTTAACTTTGTGTATGAAAAATGCTTTATGGGGTACTGTTTTCTTCATGTAGGATGATCAGAAAGTGGTCACCAAACGCAAAACAGAACTTGGTGGAGCTTTCTCCATAGCAAGTTGGATACTATTTATTGGATTATTTGCTGCGTAAGTCTCCATTGCTTACTTCGCCATATTCTGTGGTTATCTTACTGAAAATCTATTATTTTCACCTTGTTTTGTTTTGTTATGTATCCATTTTGACTTAGTCTTCTATCAGGTTGTTGTACCAGATCATATCAAAGAGATCAATTGAAGTGCACAATGTAAGAGCAACAAATGGACCAGAGTTAGCCTCTTTTATCAATGATATGGAGTTCAATATAACAACTGTGTCTAGTATGAGTTGTGCAAATCTACGGAATCTGGGAAATTTAGTTACTGGGAATCCTGGCTCTATTGATGAAAGAGTCGTTTCTCTGTCTAGTTTAGCAAACTACACTTGTTACAACTCAAGCACAGGACCGACCGTTGTCTTCAAGTGTATAAACTGCAAGGTCCACCATGATCGTATGTATATTTCATGGCAGTTTGTTGATCTCCCCAATAATCCTGCAGCTGCTGTTGGTTTTGAGTTCAAACTCACTTCAATTGATATTGCTAAGAAACATACGAGTTTTGTTAGTGGAACGCTAAAGAATGGAAGTGATTTTAATGATAGCCCGGTTACATTCAGAGGGAACATATCAAATATTTTGAAATTCAATTTGTTCCCTCGAATATACCATAATTTACATGAGCTAAAGCTCATACAGCCTTTATTTCATGAGTTCCTCCCAGGTTCAGTTTCACGTAATACAAATGAGCTTCGAGTATCCCTTGAAAATTCTGCTGATGGACTGATCAACACTACATTGTTCATCAATTTCCTCTCTGATTATGTTGTGGAAATCGATAGAGAGAATATTTTGGGTCCTGGTAAGTGTCTTTTGTGCTTGCTGTATATACAAGCTATGTCTCTGCAATTATTCTATTTAGTTTTTGGCTTCCTTTCTTCTCATCCTCTATACAGTGCCCAAATTGCACATCTTTTTTTTTTATGTAACATTGGTGTTTCTTCATTGTTAGATACTTTCTTCCATTCCTTAGTGTCATCATCTGATTTGCTGTGAGGTTCTAACTTCTCTAATTCACAAACTCGATACTATCAGCTGCTATACTGTCAAGTTTAACCACCGTATCCTTGAATGGTTAATTCCTTCAATTTGAAATCTCAATTCTAAAACAAGAATAACTATATCTGCAATCTGAATCATCAAATTGTCAACTTCTCAAACTAATAAGCTCTGTGCTCTGTGCTCTGTGCTGGTTTAGGCCTAATCAAGATTTGTAGATAAAAAAGAGTAGGTTACTTGGAAATAATTAATATGCTGCATTGTTGTTCAAAAAACTGTGTCATGAATTAAGTATTTTGGAGACTATTAGAATCGATAATGGATTGAGCAGCCTAAATCAACCAATGTCATTACAAGAAGTACTTTGATCATATACCATCCGATATGAGATCTTAGAAAAAAATATCTTTGCTAACCTGTTTGCGGCAATAACTGCTGTTGATTCACATTATTTATAATTCCATTCTTTTTTGCTTTCGTGTGCAGTGAGCTTCCTTGCAGACCTTGGTGGCTTGTATTGTATTAGCATAGGCATCTTTTTCTACCTGTTAATACAGGTTTACTTCTTATTCCTTTCTTGATATTATTCGGTTATGATTCCTTTGTATTTCAAACTTTATGCTGTACATTTAGGACTTGATATTTTATAATGTAGATCCAGGCTGTGACATTAAATTATGCATTCAACAACATAACACTGGCATTTGAAACTACCATAGTTGGTTATAGTTGCTGCCACTTATTAGGCTTTGTGAATAGCAGTTTTTGTTTTTAACATACATTAGTGTCTGATTTCTAATTCATTGGGTGTGTATGGTAGTCAAAATTGCACATTTCAATGCAATTCAGCTAGATAGTGCTTCTTATTGTGCGATGAATTGCAAATAACTTTGAACTGTGCAATAAATGCCTGAATTGGTGGGATTCTGTCTTACCAATAAGTCAATTTTTTCCTGCTTCTTTTTCGTCAATTCTCATTAAATAAATTGAAAAGCCAAATAAACTTAGTTTGTTGAATGATAAAGCATTGGAGAACGATTATTCTATTTTATTATTCCTTTGGAAGGTTTACTTTTTACAATTCAAGTTATTATTTTCTCGAAGCCTATGAACATTCTATATGTTTTTCTAACAGCGCTTCCCTGATATTTGATTGTTGTGGATTTTCACTGCTTGTAGCGTGATTACATCGTAGCTTCTTCGTACTTACATTCCATATTTTCTAACCTTCTATTGAATTAGTGTGAGTATAGGATAAAGAAGCTCAGAAATGAAGACAGCATTTTGAGGAGAATCAGAAATCGGCGCAAGGCTCAAGAGCATTGGGACAAAGTAATTTCTTTTCAAGTTGTTCAAACATCTTGCATATTTAAAATTATTTTCCTTTTGCTAAATTTTATCCATCTTAGCTCTTGGGTTGTAGTACTGATATTTTTTCTTTTAATCAGCTGAGAAAATATGTGATCTACACATTTGGCTGTACTGCACTGGAGGACAAGTATAATAGCACCAGAAAGGAAACAGATTGTGGTGGATGTATGTTGCATTCAGTTCGTGGTAGTGGCTCATCAAATAAACGAAGGCTGAAAAGCAGAAGAGATTCTATAAGTTTGTACAAGAAACCTAGTTTACCTTCAAACAAGGTAAAGCTTTTACATTGCACATCAGTGCACTTTATTTCTAAACTTGATCTTCCTTTCTGTTGTTTTGGTGTTTTAATGCTAGTTATTATTGATGTCACTGGAAATTTATGTGGGGGAACGTAACATATGTAAACATATGTAAGGAGTGGTTACCATGAGACAAGAATGAATCTTTCCCATTGCCATTGTTTAGTAATCAAGATTTTTATTAAGGTCTCATGAATTATGTTTTAGATTCATACTAATATAGTTTTCAGTAGTATCCAATTGTCAAAATATGTTGCTACTATCATCTCAGCTCATGGAAAGAAAGAATCCTCTCATTTCACATGTCATTGATGTATGCTATATGTAGTCAAAGATATGTAGTTAACATGGTTGGCTTTTATCTAGTTTTTATACTAAGTGGCTGAACCTGATCAATCTATAATTTTCATATTTCAATGTTTTGTATTGCAGTCAGTGACCTGCAAACCGCATGAATCCATAAACGATTCAAAACTGCATTCTGAAAATATGGAAAAGCAGCAGGATGTTGGTCCATGCAAGGATCCCCCGCAATCTCAACCTCAAGAATCTTCTATTATTGATGGCAACTTCATTCCTCCTCCACCTTCACTAGGTACAAGTTAATTTGATTTCATAGCAGCTTACTAATTATTTGGTGATATATCACTAATTCTCAACCTCAAGACTTGGTGATATATTTTTGTTGATTGCTACTTCACTAAGTTTAAAAAATTGAAACCTAGTCTATGCTCCGTTCTCTCACCATCATCAATGTCTTCCATGGTTTTCTGCTGCTAAAGTGACGATGACTTCGGTTTTGCTCCTCTTTTAAGATCATGTGTAGCGTGTAGACACAGTCTCCGCAGTTGTAACAAACAAATGCATGGAGCACTACATTAAAATAGTTATATTATTATTATATTATGGATTACTTACGTGTAGACCTATTTCAATCCTTAACATAAATTCAACATTTATGTGTTACAATTTTATATACAAATAGTTCAGCTGCTTTATATCCTTTCAGTCTCTATTACCATCTGTTATTTTATGAAGCTTGTTTCTACCGTTTGAACTGCTACTTAATGATCTAAGTGAACAACTTCATTTTCTGAGTTTTGAAAAATGTTAGTGCTTTTGCTACCTCGTGCATTAACTTGTTTGCAAATGTATGCAGAATTTAAGGATGGCTCTGAAATGGACTTGACCGATATTCAGAAGAATCTAAAAAATTTATACGAGTATAATGTCATGCTAAGGGACAAATTATTAGCTACACAATCTCTTCTCAGTTCTTCTTCATCCAGCCACACTTCTGCAGTAAATAACGAGGAAACTTGAGTATCTTTGTAAACAAGAGTATTTATCAGTGCGTGTTGGTCAGATAGTTCTTCGATTTTTACAAGCATGGATGTTCTACAACGGAAGTTGGTTCTTGATTGAAAACTGACCAAATGGGAGTAAAGATTGAGAAATCTTTGCAAAATACAAATGGAAAAATGTGCTGCAATTCTGCAATTCCTGGCCAGATATTCCTTCCTACGTTTAAAGCTGCTAAGTGTGGACTATGGATTGTGATCCACCTTTGTGTGAGAAAAGGGGTTCTTCTGATTCTTTAATGCTAAGTTATTTTCCGTGTCAATATTCATTTGACATAACCTTGTACAGCCATTGATTTGTTTTGTACACAGTAGAGTAGCATGGAACTCGTTCTTACAGTCATTATTGTTGTGAGAGTCCTTCAGAACATGGCAATTCTTGGCGTATTTCACGGATTTCATTTTTCGTGTTATGGTACATTCAATAACTTCAACAGAGATAACAATTCCTCGACCAACAAGCTCCAATGCAAGTGGTAGATAGCTGAGTTTTTTAAGTACGTTATGAGTTAAATTTCTGGTCATGTATGTAGAAAATTTTTGCAGGCAAAATTCATTTCAATGATTTTACATTTCCAAAAGAATTAGTGATAAAGGACTATCCCAAGATTCCATATAAGAAGAACTTGAAATGAACTTTTGGGTTTTCTTTTAGAAATTAGTTATGTTTTATGTTTTTGGGTTTTGAGCTTTCTTTTATAATTAGTTTATACTTTTATGTTTTGGGCTTGGGTCTTCTTGTAGGGTTTGCAGGTTTGCTTAAACTTATGTACCTATAAATAAAGGTAATAAAAACTGATGTAGGAACTTTTTAGTCATATATTGAATTTGATTTCATTAAAGAGAGGGTTCTCTTTGTTCTTGGCTTAGGCCTCTGGTTCTTATCAAAGATTAACATCTTTGTGACAAATCTTCACTGGACTTATCAATCTGCTCGATTGTGGCGTCTTCCATCTCTGTTTTATTCCGCGTTCGTCATTGATTTATTCGTGTCGTGTCTCTTGAGGATTCAAATTCAGAAACGATCATACTCTTTCCTGGATAGGATCGTATCATCTGGTATCTAGAGCACGGTTTTGGTTTGAATTTCCTCTTCTATGTTATTTTTCTGTCATATGAAACCAAAAAAAAATTACAATTTTTAATGTCTGCTTGTTTTGTGTTTTGTTTTAAATTTTGTTTGTTTCCTTTGTAAGGAGTAAAATCCCTAAGATTGTTTCTAATTTGGTTGAATTTTTTTTTTCTTTTTTGTTCTTTATTTACATTGTGTATTTCTATATTTGCTTCGTGGAAATTATTTGTTATTGGTTTGGGATTTGCCAATGCCCTTACTTTGATTTACATGAGTATGAGGGTTTGAAGGATCAACTGTTTAATTTGTTTTTGTGTTGAACTGCAAAAAAAAATATATAAATAAAAAAAAATATTGTGGATCAAGTCAAAAGGAAACAAATATATATTGGAAAAAAAAAGTAGAAAAAAAAGGATCCAAAACAAAAAAAAGGGTGAGTTCAACACAACTTTTATTGCAATTTTATTTCTGATTTCTTGATATTTACTTGTAATCAGTCTTTCTCTTAGAGTCTCCGTGTTGTCTCATTTAAATCTCTTTGGTAGTCCTATTATTTTCTAATTTTAATTTTCTTGTTTTGTGTCTTTACAATTCCTTGAAGTTTTGTCTAGTGTTTTGAACCTTCTTTGTCCTCTTAAGTCAAGATTTAGATCTCGCAACTTTCTTCACATTGTTTGTTCACTCTTTCCTTAAGCTACTAGAGTTCTTTGTCAAGCACTAAAGGGAATTTGAGTGGTAAAAGGCAAGAGAGTACATTCAAGAAAAAGCCTATATGTGTGATACACGAGTGAAAAATTGAGTGAAACACTTATTAAAGTGGTGAGGTCAAAAAAAAAAATAATAAAAAAATATATAATTTTTATTGCTAACATTTTCTTGCAGGACATGACTTCTTCCCAGAATAGTTATCCTGTCTCACCTAAGACTGCGACACTCATGGTTGCACTTGATAAGCTCACATTACAAATGAATCAAATGCAACAACACAATCAACAACAGTTCGATCCAAAAGTTTAATGAAGATGTGAGCGTGAGATTAGAGGGAGTGGAGAGAAGAAGAAGGAGACATGATGATTAAGACCATTCTTCTCATAATGATGAAGCGACACATGTTTTTAGGCCACGGCGAGGCCAAAGATGTGAGGCATTTGGGAACCACATGCTTAGGAGGGATAATGATGAGGAGGAGCATGATTTTAGGCCAAGACAAGGCCAAAGACGAGAGGAGTTCGGGAACCACATACCTCGAAGAGATAAGATGTGGAAGAAGATTATAATAAGGAGTGATAAATAAAGGTACTAAAAACTGATGTAGGAACTTTTTAGTCATATATTGAATTTGATTTCATTAAAGAGAGGGTTCTCTTTGTTCTTGGCTTAGGCCTCTGGTTCTTATCAAAGATTAACATCTTTGTGGCGAATCTTAACTAGACTTATCAATCTGCTAGATTGTGACGTCCTTCATCTCTGTCTTATATTTAAAATTAGTCTTTTATATTTAAAATTAATTTACAAACTAAAAGATTTTTCAGAATTCATGTTCTAAAGTCGGAGGATTTAGTTTTAGCATAAATATATGTTTTCTAATCATTATTATAGTTTTGCTTTACTTGTCTTTCTTAATTTTTATAGTTTAACAAATAGTCATAGATTCTGTAGATATATGAGAATATTTGAGTTTAAAATGGATTTTCACCCATTAGAAGTATAGAAAATATGATTCAGAATATATTCCATTGATACCAAAAAACGTATATATAGTGTAGAAATAGTAGTACAGAGGAGTTGTTTCGAATGAAAGTACTTACACCAGAGAAATTGTTGCTACTATATCAATTCAAAATAACAATTTGAATTCAAATTAATATTAATTAAATAATAACTTAATGGCAAACACTTTGAACATGAGTAAAATAATGGTCCTACAGGGTTCTTCACGAGTGTTATTTTCCATATTCATGACATTCTGTTGTTTTGGTATCCATAGATACAAGCTATGGCATCTAAAAAGAATGTTCCATTTATTGACGAGAAGGGACAGATAGACACAGCTGTTTGTAGGCCAACAAAGAATCAAAATTACATCGAGTGATAACAACGTTAATTTCAATAACATACAGTTTTTTTTTTCAAGCATTATTCTATTTAATCTTTTGGTGACCTAAGATAACTCCAATGTTGTTAGCATTAGCTTCCAAATGGAACATGACTTTTAGAAGCATGTTGCTTCATTTGAGGTTTATAGTTTCCCCTTACATTATCATAAATAAATGATGAAAGCCTAGAAACATGTCTTCATTGTGGTGCATTTTAACGAGTGACAATGCATCCTCAGTTCACATGTTTGGAAAAGCAAATACTAATGCGTGACACAAGGTTAAGAAATTAAAAAAAAACATATATATTAGAATATATAAAATATATTCTTCTATAATTACTAAGTGTTTTGCATCATTTTCAACAAAAAAAAAAAGAAAAAGAAATTAGTTCCTTCATGTTGTTCATGATCCACCCCATCAACCCTGTTCTGAGGGATTTAAACAGACTCTGATCTAAATAATTAGACCTGATAAAATATGTTAAGATTAATATTTGATCAACAGGTTGAATTTATCCAAACTTAATACAAATATTTTCATGTCATACTATGATTTGCAAAATTGGTTTATCAAAACTTGAACCAAGTGAAAACACAGGTTAACTCATTCCAACAGTTAGAATAAACACCTCTAGTTGACAGATCCATTTGGAAAATAACAGCGTTTTAGCTGCAAAGATGTTAAGCAGAAATAATGGTAAGTCAACCAATTCAAAAGTTCAGTTCTATTTATTTGGATTTTACATGTTGTAGTGGCACAATCTAGAGCAAGGTACTTCCATCATTATTAAACTAATTCAAAAATAAGATGTTTACAAGATATGACAGGTAGCAGAAACATGCCAGTTTCAAATAGTTTATTCAATGGATTTGCAGTAGCAACTAGTAATACAATAAATAGTCTATTTAATGAGATATCATCATTTGACTTATCTGCTTTATACTCAAATGCCAAGATTTGTGTTGCAGTAATCATAATAGACATTTGTGGACACGAGAAAACATTGGACAATTTACTTGGTCCATTATCACTGAGCCACTGTAGAACTTAGGGAAGATTAAAAACTTGGAAAGTCCTCTCATTCCTTCCATGGCTTCAGGATAACATTGCCTTCTCCAACAACTCCTGCAATTCCCCGTTCTTATATGCCTCTGCAGCCATACAAGAAAAAGTGAGAAAAGGGCAAGTATTTCCTAGAAATCTACCGATGATGTAACAATATGGTTTGATTTAGAGTGAAAAAGATAAAGCTAAAAACTGATTCTTAAGCAGTCAATTATAACAGCAGGATAAACAGATGAAAACTGGAGGACCTGTTCGAAAGCAACAACTTATGTTTCTTTCAACTATTATAATCGATTGCAAGGAACCAAGATATGTATATGGTTAATAAAGCATGCAACAAATAAAGACTCATGTGCAGTGTACTCCAACAATTTGTAGGAATCAATTTGGCAATAGCTGATTATAAAACAATGTCTTTGTCACGGTATAATACAACTTTTATCATCATGTTCCACAAATAAATCAATCTGTTCAGCTTTGGCATTTGTAATTTTTCACTTAAACCAGTCACTTAATATGATTCGATTTCCTTTCAAGTTCAAGCAAGTGAGTTTTCAATCTCCAAAGTTGTAGTGTAGGCTGATACTTGGAAAAAACTAAGATGCAATTTCCCGTTGTTCTTCCATTAGAATGGGAGTTTTATCTTTGGTAAACCTTTATTATGTAAGAGGTGAAACTTCAATCTTGATTGGAGAAATCACCAAAAACATCTAAGGAACTGCATCTATGTTGTATGCAACAACATCTCCATCAACTTTAAGATGCCAATTACTAGAAGCAACTGGTCTGCATGCTTCCTTTAAGAAGCATCAGAAAAACAAGGTAATGATGAGGCCATTGTGGTAGCAGACAATGATGAGGACAATTAACTGTTAAACTGAAAACTTAAGTCACATATTACATACCAACAGTGATATCACAGCCACCAAAAAACTCTCCTTCTATGTACAGTTGAGGAAAGGTAGGCCAACTGGAGTACTCCTTCAGTCCTAGGCGTAACATTTCATTTTCAAGCACGTCTATGGTTTCAAAAGGCACATTTAGAGACTTCAATATTTGCACCACTGTGTTTGAAAACCCACACTGTGGAAAGTCCTTAGTTCCCTTCATAAACAGGACTACTTTATTTGAACCAATAACTGTATCCAAGGTAGACTTCAATTGAGGAGTCAACGCTGAAACAAACCGAAACCCGAAGTTATAACTTATAATATAATTCAAGCTTCTGAAATCGTTAAAACAAGGATACAAAAGCTAAACACAGTTCTAAAGAGTCAGTTCGATTCATTTTTCACTTTTAGTCTTAAAATTGTTTTGAAACAATTTCACACCATTCACTTATCCAACAATCAATTTCTGATCCGTAGTTGATTACGTTTTTCGAAAATAGTTTCCAAAACAAGCGTTTCAAAACCAAAAAAAAAAAAAACATAAGAAAGCAATTGTAAGTTGTTTTCTCATTGTTCTTCTTCTGTTTTCATCTTGTCCAACCTCTCCCTCAATTCCACACTCATATATGTCTCTTGTACCACCCAGCACCAGCTGTCTATACAACCTAGTTGCATTTTGAAAACTAAAAGTAGTTTCCGAAAATAGAAATCAAACAAACCTAAAGGTTTCCCTGTTCTCCAATCAGAAATGGAGCATCCCCACATTTAGTATGCATAAGGTCCAAACTTTTAGTGAACAAATTAATGAGATAAAACCCCAATTCCGATAGGAAAAAAATATAAAATAAAATAAAATTGTGAAGCAATTACACATCCCCAAAATAATTGATATAGGGTACATATTTCATCATCTTTACTATCCCTAAATCATTGAATTGGAGCTATTCCCAAAGGGTGATTACCGTGAATTGTGAAAAGTTGAAGCTAGCAATTCATATGGGAACATTAAAGATTGAAACTTTAGCGCGTTTAAACGAAAACCCATGAAAGGGAAGAGGAGTAGAAGTACCAGAGGCGCATCGAATGGTTGTGGAAGCGCGTTTGATTTTGGGTTGGAAATGGACGTTGTGGGTTAAAACAAGAGGAGGAGAGGGCCGAAGAGACAGTGTTGAGGTTGTTACTGTAACTCCTCCAACATGGGATTGGAACGATGACGATGATGTTCTTGAATGCAACTGCAGTTGCAACGTCAAAGGCTTAGCACAGTAAGACATGTTTGCTTCTCCTTCCAAACACAAATCGCAATTCACCCACAACACTCTGCTCTACCACAATTCTATATTTTCAATAATATAATACAATAATTAGAAACAACAAACTCATAAATTATGGTTTTATCAATGCAATAGAGAATTTTGGGTTGGATTTTGGTTGTGAAAAAATAGTTTGTTCAACAACAATAACTATAACTATGCAAATTAGATTTTCGATTTAGATTATTGTAAATGATACAAATTTTCTTTTGAATATGTTACATAATTATCTATTAAAACGGTTAATCATAACAATTGTTTTACCAAATGTTTATTATATTTTTAGTTGTTTCTGTATAAAATATTATATTATACCATCCTTACATAAAAATTAAACTACAAAATGGTTTCTTATGGCCATGAAACTATTGCGCGTTGTTAATATGATACATTGCTTTATCACAAAAATTTTGGCTTCTAAATATGATTGTAGTGTTGCTTGTTGAAAAGCTAAAGGAAACACTCAAATGAAATAACATCGAAATAGTTATTAGGGACAGTTATTCTGGGGTATTTCAAATTGAAATATAAACTAAAGATAAAAGAGTTTGAGAAAAGTTTTAATATATAAAAATGCACATAATTAAATCATGTAGTTTTTCTTCGAATGTATATTAAAGTAAAAGAAAATTTAAAATGGTATAAAATATTCGTGTAAATAACTTAAAAATGAATTGAGAATGACGTGTTAATTTTAGGTCACGTACTAAAAGTTGAAAAAATGTTTCAAATAGTATATTCTTACTTTTATTCGAATGTAATCAAATTAAAAATATTAAATAAGTAAAATTTTGAGAGAATGAAAACATTCTTATGTAAGAAGGAGACTTAAAAGTTTAAATTATTAAAATTCCATTCAAAATCTTAATAGTAAAAACTATATAAATAATCATGTGCAATTTATGATATTATTTATATAATTGTTATAAGCGCATGTTTATATTCTTAAAATATGATATTTATTTTAATATCAAATTATAATTATGATTGTATACATTTTTTTTATCGGTATAATTTCTAATATTTTATATTAATATGATATATTTGAATGGCAGGATAACAATCGTAAAGTTTGGAAGTAGAACATAATTTAAGTTGTATGGATATTGTTTATAAGGAAGAAAGAGCCTCCAATTATTATCAAGACAAACATTATAGAAGGAATTGATCTTTATGAAAACTGAGAAATATTTAATGATCCCTTATAATGTTTATAAAGAGGGATGCTTTTGTCGGAATATGTGATTTTATCTACAACATGTCACAAATTTGAGAGTCCTATAAATACTACACATACTTTCTGCTTTGAAGTCATTCAATTTGTTCTTATGATGAACAAACACTGTTGAGATTGACAGTGATTTTAGAAAACAAAAACACCGATTCAAAACAATCACACTGAAAAAAAATTGGTAGGAGGTTTGTTATTTATAACTATTTGTTTCCACTTGCATCTAATACGATAAATCTAAAAATTAAATTGTAGTCAAGAAACTGAAAAAGAAAAAAAAAAAAAAAAAAAAAAAACTATCATTCTTCATCTGTTGAAATGTCAATTCCCATCAATGACAGTTTTTCACATAGTAAATTGACATTCTTGAAATGTAGACCTCTGATGCCAACTTCAGTTGCAGCCTCCACATTTGTTTGCCTAAGACAAAAATCATAAAAATCATGCATAATTTAAAATAATCACTTCAAGAGTTTTCCGATTAGCCAATTCAAACAAATTCAACTTTGTGAATTTGTCACAGAAGAACAGATCAATTATGGAAGAGTGCACTCTCTTCTTAAGACTCAAATAAAAATGTTTAAATATGGTTTTACTGTGCTTAAAAAAACTATTTTTACTCTCATATTTTAATTACATTTTAAAATGGTCTATCACCAGATAGATACTGTGGTTTGATTTTGATGAGTGATGCAGTGTATAAAGAGAGTGAGAACCTGTCATCTACAAAAATACAATTTGTTGGATCAACATTAAGATGCCTCACAACTTCGTTATAGAATTCAGTATCAGGCTTCCTCTTTCCTGAAACACATAATGAAGCATAGTTTGAATGCATGCTTTAATAACGAACAACAAAGTGAAATATGAAAAAGTAGAATCAAGACTTTGTTTTGTTCCACTAGAATCTAGAAATTACTGAATGAAAAAGATTATGAATGTATACCAAATGTGCATGAACAAAATGTCCAGGATAAATATTTTGATAGTTCTAACTTGTCTTCAATCAACTGGTACCTACAGTACAAAACATTCAGTAATATGCAATGAACACAAAAACACAGATCATAATAGAAAAAGCAAATGCATTACCATATAGGATAGTTTGTAAAAGCATGCATCTCATAGTTGTTTTTCTTTAATGAAAGAAGCAACGGTTCGATGCCTTCTATGTACGAATATCCACTTCTCATACAAGTTTTTAGGCCTGACAGAAAATTAGAAACACATGCAAGTCAATGTTCGCATCCAAAGATTACACCAATCTCTGCTAGAAAGTAAAATCATACAGAACAAGCGAGGCTTACAACAACCATTTATATATTAAGTCACAAAACTAAAAAGTTCAAGAAAACTGGTATGAAATATATTATAAATATTAGCCATAGTGAACAATTTAAGTATCTTGAGTTTTCTATTCTTTGGTTAATATCGAGAACAAAGACTGATGACTCGTTAGAATGGGCGACTTTTAACAGTGATCAAGAATCACACAATATCAAATGATATGAATCAATTTCTTCCTATGTCATGATATTTGAATAATGAATTATGCTATTCTAACATCTATGGTTCATATCGTGAATCATGCTAATCCTAACAACTATGGTTCACGATATGAACCGTACTAATCTGCAGTATTCTTTAAAGCAACCCAATATTGGCTTTGGTAGAACAACCAACAGACAATCAAATCACCATGGAAATTGATGTAAGCACAAAAATGTCTTGTACTGACAATTCACATAAAGATTCTTCTAACTTTCTCAGTCATACTGTCTCTGTAGACTAACTGCTCAGTCACCACCTCACTTTAGGATAAGCATTAACTGTCACAATTTCCCGAAGGACCACAATATTCATTTATAGCAAAGTAACAAAAAAGCCAACACATTCTTCAGTATATATAATACTCAGAGTAGACCACAAGGATGAACCATAGCCAATTGTCAACTCCTCTGTATCAGCTTGATCTTTAACTAAAAGTTCAAAATATGCCAGTTCTAATTTTCAAAGAAAAGAGAGAAACAGGGATTTTTAATGTATTAAAATGACACAGAAATATACAGTATATAACGTTATGTCTGCTTAATTGAAACATGATTAAGGTCTATTAGCAACAAAATCTCAGACCAACCCACCTTCTAGATCAAAATCCCTTCCATCCTTAAAAAATTTTCTTGCCAGCTCCATCTGGAAGATAATGACATAGATTGATAAGAAAATTGTTGTTGAAAGTAGACACTGTCAAACCATTCTAGGAATAAATTCTAGTAAATTAGAAATTAACGAAGTGCAGTACAAGCAGTGTGGTCGGTTGGAAGAAAACGGAAAAAAGTGTTAAGAGTTTTTGCAGATAGAAACATACTCCCGAATACACTCTTTGAACATACTCTCTACTCAGACTGATATTTATTGCATGACTCCAGCTTGTTTTGATCTCAAGTCTAATTTAACGAATCCCTTCTGATTTTATAGTTTAATATAAAATTTAAGCATTAAATGTGTGTTAGAGTGTGTATTGCAAACCCCTTTGTCTGCCTTTCTCTTGAACCAGAAGGGAACCTCAACTTCCCTGGTCCCTCTCCATTGAAATCCTTGGCATCCCTTTCCCTCCCTCGAATCATATATCATATATGATATACTGTACAATTAGAAGATTCAAAATGACCATTTACCCAGACATGGCTACATATGTTGAGGAGAAGATAAGCACATACGACGCATGAAAAAAACGTACACATGACAGAAAGCTTTGTAAACCCATCAAACACCCCTTGTGCAATTCAACTAAAAATCCAAATCCCAATTCAATTTCTATCAAAAGCTTAGACCTTTACATATAACAAGAAGCAGGGTCCATAGTCCATACTTTGCAGCAATGAATTATCAGAGTTGGGTTTTTTACCTCATCAATGAGACCCTTTTCAAACTCAATCCAAGCAGTGGGGTGCTTGATATCTATGAGCTCCTTTAAAGACATTCCGAAGAAGGCAGGGACATCTTGGTAGAAAGGGTCACGAACAAGGGTGTCCATGATATCAAATAGCAGAACAGGAAGCTTCCTTTCATTGGTATTATTGGTCAATGCCATGGTAGTGATTGAATGTGACGATGAAGGTTTCAATCTGAATTTGAGACACAAACGTCTGGTGGGTCTTGTTTGGAATAAACAACAGATAGAGAATGAGGGTACTCCAATTCCTCCCATCAACACCATTTTTGTATCACTCTGTAACTCGTTGCATTTTGCTTTCACTTCTTTTCTTCTCTTCAGTATTCTCTCTGCTCTTCTTGGCCATAAATAGTCACAAACTATTTCAATATTTTATTAAAATTTAATGTCTTCATGTTATGACCAGCATAAAATCAATTATACAGCTTTTAAATAGTTATGAACGATATATTTATTATAGGGCTAATTGTCTCTCATTAAAATTTGGAATTGGTCTTTTTTCGAAATTTTTGATTAATTTAGTTCTTTAGTTTTTAGAAATATATGGATTTAGTCCTTTTAACCATATTTTGTTAAGTTTATCTAACGTTTCAAGCATATTTCATGATAGTATTTGAATTGTTTGACCCATTTTCGTTTAAATGCTAACTCAAATATTATTATAAAATGCATTTAAAATTTTAAATAAACTAAATAAAATTTGATTAAAAGGACTAAATCCACACATTTCTAAAGATGAAGGACTAAATTGATTAAAAATTTCGATAAATGACTAATTTCAAATTTCACAACTTAAGAGATCAAAAACACATTTAACCCTTTATTATATGCAAAGATGTGATGTCTTGTAAGAAGCATGATTTATTGAAATTGTTTTTGTTATTTATATATAATAATTTTTTCATTTTACTAATTCATTTCGACGTGTTTTAATAATTTCTTTTTTGTTTTCCAAAGAAAAAATGTTTGAGTTGTTTGTCCGGGTAAGATGTGATGTGCAAGATGGGTAGTGGTGATTAATAAATGCATTTTCTATTAGTTTTATTTTCTAGGTAAAATGATTGGTTGTAGTTTTATTTGCATTCTTTTTGTCTTATTCTTTTTCGCATCGCATATTTGCCACCTTTTTTTCACAAAATATGTTTTGGAAACTAATTTTGTATTTTAGAGTAATTTATGCATTATACCTTGCGTGCATCTAATTTTTATTTACTTTTGTAGCAAGTCACGTATTAAAGAGAGATGATACCTTGCGTGCATGAAAAGTGAACAAAATTTGAACCGAAAATAACAAGTTTTAGTACATCCAGTAGCAAAAAACTGTCCTACATATTATCAAACTAATTACATTACATTACATCAAATTGTTCATCAAATAAAAAAGTAAAAACACCCCAAAATATGTAGCAAATATAACACAGCCTTGTTGCCTTACAACAACTCAGAAGATGCTGCCCCAAGGATTCCCCTTCATGTAAAATTATTGGCATGCAAAAGAATAGTATACAAATCAATTTCGTCAATAAAATCACAAATGTAATTAATATATCATAGAGACGGATTCTTGTATTTTAACGCGATCAGTGCCACTAAAAGGAGAGGGCAACAACAACTAGCACTAAGATTAACTCTTTCACGGTTCCTTTTGTTCCTTGGCATTGGCAATTTGTATTACATGCCTGATGATGTTCGGTTTATCCGCTGAGCACCTAATTTTGGAGCAGCAGGTTTGGCGACCCTACCTCTGCCAGTGGATAACGGCTTCGCCTTGGTAGTGGGTGCTGGAGCAGCAATGGCAGCCCAGGGATCATCATCATCAGTTTGAGCTGTTTTCAAATTTAAAGGTCTCGCAGTTTTTGGAGCAGGAGCTGCTATAGATCCCCACAAATCATCATCCTCATCCTTGTTCAATTTTGGTGTACTTTTTGACGGCAAATTTGAGGCTATAATTTAAAAAAATAAATAAAGTAATTAATACAGGAAAAGGAATAACTCAAGGATTTCCTGGAAATTGTCAAAACATTCAGAGCAGATTGCAAACTTGCATAAGGAATTCATACATCAATCACTTCATAGATCTTGTCATTATTTATAACATAAAAGACGCAACAGTTTGTCAACTCGTGGTTCTTGTCATATAATCAAGCATAAAACATTCAACGACAGAGTTTTCCAAATTATCCTTTACTGGTTTGGCACAACCGTATATGATAACTTTCAATTAGACACTGAAAATTACTATTAGTTACCAACAACTTGCAATCATGGAAACTCATACCAAAATACTGACAGAGAAATGAAAAAATACCTTGTTTTTTCTGTGAAATAGGTTGAGAAACAGGCCGCCTTTGTGCTGCTTGAATGTTTGAAAGAGCTGGAGCTGGTTTTGTCTCTTCAAGTGGTTCCAGTTCATCCCACCCATCCCTGTCACTTTCATGATCTTCTTGAATTCCATTTTCAAGTTCTCCCCAGCCATCCGTTGATGTAGGAGATGTAGGGACAGGGTGTTCAGACAAATCTGTTGCGGAGCTTACACGAGCAGGTGCTGTCGTCTCAATGCCTGAATTACCCCAAAAAAATAAATGAAATAAACATGGGTAAATGTCGTAAAAACGTACTCATGGAAGGATGCTACCACAATTAAGCAAAATGAATTAAGGCATCTTCAACAGGTAAGATGTAGATGCAGAATAGATAGCTTTGTATCTTCCCCATTGTTTTCCATGTTTGTTCCTTTCTTTTTCTTTGTTCATCAGTTAGAATAGAATAAAATCACATAAATACCAAATCATTTCAACTAGCTATAGTCAGGTGATTCAGGAAAGATCAATCCTCCAAAAGAAAAAAACATGACATTGATTTAGTCAACCAAACAAGAAATGGGACAAAATCGCGTGTTTGACGGTAAACACTGATCATTCATCGTTTGACTCAGGAACTGATTGATATCATTTTCCAGTGATAAAGGAGCTAAACTTATGTTACTCTCAATTGAGGACTAAATTAATATCAATTTTCTTTGGAGGACCAATTCTGTCACTTTCTATGTCAAATAGAGTAAGTTAAACTAAATTTTCTTTGGACGACCAAAATGATGTCTCTTGTATTTTAAGGGTTTACATTTCCTGCAAGCTCTTTGTTAATGAAACTAGAGAAATTGAAAGATTGACAGATTCCACAGTGCTAATTTCATTGTTTCCAACATTCTCTAGCATTTCAGTTAGCATTAGCCATACCTGTGGTACCATTAGAAGCTGTTGAAGTGACTGCAGTCGAACTTGCAGAAGCAACGGGAACATGATCAGAAGGTTTACCCTTCAAGGTCAAAGAGCTCATAGCCCATCTGAAAGGTGACAAGGGTTATACCAGTAACAAATTCCTAACGAAAATGTATATATTGGGGGAGGGAACCAATAATAACAATTGTGAGCTATTTTAGAATGAAAAATTAGATAATCTACACATACTAAGTATTAACACAATGAAATCTAAAATCATAAGTCGATATTAACAATCTATTCCTCTCCATTTCTTAACATTTGAACTTTCAATCACGTAAAGTTTGAACTGACTTACCCAAGCAAACTAGCATTTCCTGGAACAGATGAGCTTCCCACACTTGCAGCACCAGTGGTATCTGATGCATTTGTCTTTTAACAGAAAACATAACATCAGCATCACATTAGATGATCATCTTTAAAGACATTATTAGTTAATATAATGGTGATTTCTCAAAAATACAGTTTCCTTCCAATAGATTTTTTTTATTTAATTACAAAAATTAACAAAGGATATTAGTAGTGGGAGAAAACTATATTATCAGATGTGAAGTGCAAAAGATAGACATATGTTGATAGAAAATAGAAATCACACACACGCACAAACATATAAATTCAGCCTGCACACCTAATTTCTTCAATAAAAGAATAACATTATACCCTGGCCGATTTGGGAACCATGATAAGCATCAGAACAACAGCCAAGAACAATTTCGGAGTATACCTTTTCATAATGTTGCTTGGCTATCTGCAAAAACTGATCAACTGCTTGAAACGCCTTAGTTCTAACATCACTGTTTAAACCATGAAAAAAACATGGTGCAATCAATGTCTCAAAAATGACCAAATAATCAACAATACAATAGTAAAAATGATCTCTATAGAATCTAAACACAAGAACCAACAAACAAAACATCGCATCTCAGCACAAATATAAATACAAATACAAAAGAAGATACAGAGTATATCAATATATAATTTAGGGAAAAAGGCATTTCAGCAGCAATGAATTACTATACCAAAATGATGAATCAGCCAACTAAAAGACCTAATTATTTGGATGAATTAAGTCACTGGAATATTCATCTTTTTCACATGGTGAAGGGGATAGAAGAAATACAAGCTTATACTGAGATATAACCTGTCAGGATCAATTGTGAGCACAACAACATTAGGAAGAATCCGGGTTGCAACTTCAGTGATGTCATAGTAGGAACTGGTGGCACACAAAGCCATAATACCTGAATAATAATAACTTAAAATTATGTAAAAAGAATGTTGGAAAAGTGTAACAATGAACAAGAGTTATAGATAGTGTATGATTCTGATACCTGCTCCTCTAGCAGGTGCGAAAGTATCACGCAGTGCACGAACTGTAAATGCATTGATCAGAACTCTTTTTCTTGTCTGACAAAATAGCATCAAAGTTAACTCACCGAAGAAAAATATGCTATAACATTATAAAATAAAACAGCAAACTGATTGAATTTCAGATAGCATTTGGAACATACTCCTTCGTTTAAGTAACTTCCAATATTGCCTAGTAATATGGTAGTATTTGTTCTAATTGCTGGTTCTTCATCAACCTACAAAAAAAATGCAGATGTTATACATTTTTAGAAATGAAAAACCACGAAGAAATGAACATAAAGAAGCAAATAAAAGAAATAAAATTGTAAACTTTCCCCTAAATATAATGCTTTTGTTCCAATCAAAATTGGTAGTCAGGTTATCAGTAAATTCTGAGAGATAAGAGATGGGAAACACGTATGCTTCAAAAAAGGAGCTGTGTTAATCAATATATTATAAAATTCTAATGGGACACTTCACTTTTTTCCGTCAGCATATTGGTCTCACGTGTTCAAGATTATTAAAAACAGTAAAAACAATTTAAAAACAAAAACTTTCTCGATTCATCACTTTCAGTTACAAACAAGCAGTTTGACTTTTAATTCATTATACAGAGCTTGTTTAGGCAGTACCTGCAACTTTGACAAATACTTCAATAATGACCCTGAGATGGTCCTTTGAGACAGCTGCAATTATGAAACAAACCACATTTTAAAGAACAATTGTCCACAGAAATTTCACCAAATAAATAAACGATAATATTTGGGGAGGAGGGAAAACTAATAAAGAAAAGAAACAGTAAAGACACAGGCTGCAAGCTCTAAAGTACATGATATTTTAAGGGTTGATCAGACTTTAATGACTATTCAATCTTACAAATATAAATATCAATCTAAAGCAAACTAAGCATCCCATTGAAGTGCATTAAATATCATTTAAACCTCACTTTACAAATCAGTTTTGTTAGGTACAGTTAGGCTTAAAACACACTTTCTAAGATAAATCAATCTTACAATTACCATATCTGAGCCTCTTCAAAAACATTTATTAACAAAGTATATTAAAGAGATGGTAAAATAGACCATAGTGGAATAAAATATCTGTGCTATTTTCCAAGCTCCGATACAACTAATACCTCTGTTCTATTAGAAAAAGGTAATGGCTATGAACATAGATAATTTAGAAGTGTCATCACTTCCCTCAAACAGATATTTCCTGTGATTGTTGGGTCAAACATGATACACATACACCAATTAGCTATAAATGCTATATGTATGTGGCATTGCACAATAAGACCAGTAGCACTTCTAAATTTTAAAATCAAACCAAGGGAAAACAGGCATACCTTTGGAGCCAGAATTAACATAGACTTTAGAGTCAGTTCCCTGAGAAAAGCAGATGTGTCGGAAAACCCAGTAGCAACATGAGGGTAAACCTAGTCATATGTGTCAATAAGAATTTTAAAATATCCACATTGTGAAAAGGAATTTCCAAGAACACAGGAGGTAGAGAAATTGAGTACACACTTGCTCATCAACAACTTGTGGTGATAAAGACTCTCCATACTGATCAATATGTTGGAGAAGGCCAACTCGAATAGCTCGATCATTGGAGGCAAAGAGTTTAACTATTGTAGGAAGTACCTAGATTTGAATATAGAAATCCAATACAAGAATGGGGTTGAATCCTAATTAAAGAGTGTAAATAAATGTATCCACTGTAAAAAGGGAAAAGGAAATGGTTTACATGAAAGTGTGAAAATATTATTTACCTTTATATTAAACTCCTCAGCTGAAAGCCAGGAACCCATTTTCAACAACGCAGTCAAGGCTGAAGCAGCAGCTGAACCAAATTCAAGGGCAGAAGCTAATAAAGGAAGTAACTGAAAATACAAAACATAAGAATCATAAAAATTGGATACTAAAAGTTTATCCGATTATAGTTTACTATCAGAAATTCAACTGAAATATACCTTCTTCAACACTATCTGGCGAGGAAGTTGCTCAGCTAAATTTGGAAGCTTGCGGAAAAAGGTGTCTCTCTCCACACTATCTTTCAAACTGAGAATTTCCATGAAATGTATTGTGTCTACCAGCTTATTTTGAAAATATTCTGCATATCCATTATTGAAAAACCCAAACTACATAAAATATAGGATTTTTCATAAAATCATATCATGAGCCCAAGTTATGGCAATATCAAAACAAGAAAGGCAACCGTTTAGATAGAATGAGTTATACAGATTACTAAAGCAAATTTTCTTTCTTGTTTACAGGTGATCTGGACAAAATAAAATTATTTTACATTTAGATATGCTAAATCTCCATTAAATAACTGCAATACACAGTACCGTGACAAAGTGAATCCCTCTTCCCTCCCTTTCCTAGCACAATCAATCCTCTTCACAAGAAACTAAAACAACAGAAGATTTATCCCACTAGGTGAAGTCGGCTACATGGATTGAATGACATCATTTCGGTTGATGACCAAATTACTAGGGATTTTATTCAACATGAGATCATAATTTTCGCGCAAGTACTTCTTGGTCTCTTTATACCCCATTTCAATAGAGGTGGCAAAACGGGTCTGCCCAATCTGTTGTGGCCCGATGAAAACAGGTTAGGCCGGGCCGGGGTAGGCAACAATAGTTATACGGGTTGAAATTTATAACCCGTCCCATCAGAGCGGACTGGTAGGTTAACGGGCTGGTCCACCATTTTCCAATTTTTCAATTTTTCAATTTAATAAAAAAAAATTGTTTCTTTTTTTCAGTTTTGGGCCTATTTATTTGCTTGCTTTTGTGGACAATAAAAGTATCTCAAAACCCACCTGACAACCCCCCCAGGTCATACACCAGTACAATGACAAAGAAATAGGAAAAATATCTCTTACAATAACAATAGTTTTCAAAGCAACCACCGCCATTCACCCTTTCCTCGGTAAAATCAAGCATTTGATAACCGAGAACATTGTAGTTACCACTTGCATATTCTTTTCCATATCACAAGTGCACTGTAAGAAAGAGATAAAAAGATAGGTTCTTTGGGCACAATGAAGAAGCCACATGTTGTGTGCATTCCATAGCAAGAGTCACATAAATCCAATACTAAAACTAACAAAACTCCTTCATTTCAAAAGCTTTCACATCACCTTTGTTAAGATTGAGTATAACCACAAATGCCTTCTCAAATCTAGAGGGACTCCTTCCTTTATTGATTATCTTCATTTCAGTTTGAAATTGTCCTTAATGGCCTACCCGAGCTTGATGTGGATGCCACACAGGATTTCCTTCCCTTTGTGACTCCACTAGAAGAACTTGACAGTGACAATATTGAAGGGAAGGAGAAGGATGTAGAGTGGAGCAATGGCGATGCACACGTGTGACTCCAGTAGAAGAACTTGATGGTGATAATATCGGAAGGAAGGAGAAGGATGTAGAGTGGACCAATGGCGATGCACATGGAATGGAACCTTAACCCTAATGTTTTTCCCCAATCAACTAAGTATGAGAAGTGTTAGAAGTTCCACATCGACTAAATATAATTTCATAGTATATAAGTGAAGTGCAACCTCACCTTACAAGCCGATTTCTGGGGTTGAGACCCACTTCTAACATGATATCAGAGCCATTGTTTAAAAAAAGCCTATCATAGCGAGATTTCTTAGACATTTTGTTCCACCCACGATCGGGCTGCTAACGGACCACCCATTAATTTCTAGTCCCACGCACGAGATGTATATACCTTGATGTGAGGGGGTGTGTTGGAAGTCTCACATCAGCTAGAGATAAGGCAATTTCATAGTATATAAGCGAGGTGCAAACCTCACCTTACAAGCCGGTTTTGTGGGGTTGAGTTAGGCTTAAAGCCCACTTCAAACAAGAAGAGAAGAAAGAATAGAAAATGAATATGAAATAAAAGGAGAGAAGACAAAAGGATATGGACGTGCGAGAGTCTAGACATCATCTTTATACATTTGACGGGCTAGTGGGTTGGCCTGTCCCACCCAACTTGTGACCTAGTCGGTTGGTGGGCAGAGCCAATGCGGGTTGACAAGTTCAAAATGCTGACCCGACCATCCTAAATGATGAAGGGTTGTTAGACTGGCTTGCCAGTCTCGGTTCACTTTGCCACCCCTACTTTTCAACTGTCTACTCTCCTATTAGTTCCTTTTCATGGCCTTCTGTGCACATGATCAAATCAACTTAACCAATTCATTCTCATCTTTTCTTCAATTGACCCCGCACACATCCATCTTTACTTTTCATTTTTCTACTAGCACTATTTTATGTTGTTCCATTAAACCCCAATATTCAATACCATAATGTATAGTTGAATCCACAGCAGTACGGATAAAACTTTCCTTTAAGCCTGGTAGGTAACTTGCAATCAAATAACTTAAGTTCTCTTTCTCAATTTTAATAACCTGACTGGTCATAACATTGTCACTTTACCCATCATTTTTTATTCTTCGTTGTTAAATGTAGAAACCCCATGACAGAACGTTTTCCCTCATGTCCACATAAAATTCATTTTTCTCTTCTATCTTGCTTAAATTGCAATTTATATGTTCTATCTTACTCCTACTCAAACAAAATCCCTTCAGTTCCAAAGTTCGTTTCCAAAAGTTTAAAGCTAACTTTTTCCCTTGATTCCTCAATCAAAACTATATTATCCATAGAAAACATGCAATTAGGTATTAACTCCATTCTATCCCTGGTAAGCATATCCAAGACTAGATTAAATAAGAATTAGTTACACATTTTACAACTCAATTATCATCATCCTTTTGCGAATTTTATCACTCAACTCAAATTACTTTTTATGCATTTTACCACCAAATTTTCTATTTCTGAAGATTTTACCACCCTTTTTTGTTTGCATGTTGTATCGTAAAAATGGTAAAGAGATCATTAATTTGTTCTGATGTAAATAACCTTACTAGTACATGTATTCAAGTATGTATAGGATCCGATACAGCTTACAATATAAACCACAGAACACATGAATCCTTCAAAGAAAGAGGCAAAACTACTAGAACGCTAGGTAAACCATTTCTATATATGATTAAGTATAAATACATAAAGGATAACTCACCGCTGTTTTCTATAAGCTTTGATGAGTTTAACCTACGAGAGGGCATGGAACTCAATAGTCGTTGATAATCTGGAAGCAGAGACTGTGAGACAAAAAATAACATAAAAGTGAAAAATGAACTTCTCAAATAAAAACATAAAAGCAACCAGTAAACTAAGATATCCTTTTTAATTACCATATGCAGCCATAAAACCATGAAGGAGAAAAAAAATGAGGCTACTGACCTTGGGAATGGAACCAGTGTTGCGTAACTCCTCTGTCTTGCTCAACCTCAGACCAGAGAATACCTCATAAATTAGGCAGCCTATAAAATTATGATTTTTAAATATGTTAAGACATAGAATGGAAAACAGAAAGTGGAAAAAATTCAGTGAACCTACAATATCAGTCCAAATTTTCATAGTTTAAACTAAAATTACTCATTCTCCCTGAGAAAAGATTGCCAAGTTTCAAGGAAAAAACTGATTTTACATGATTAGACGTCTGCAGACATAAAATACTCATGAAGATCAGGAGAGAAACATTGATACCCATTTTGAGGGCGATACAAATGAATGACCAAGTAGAAATTTTATCATGACCAGGTGTGAGGTTATGAACAAAACATGTGGTACCAAAAACACAGAGTGGGGCAACCAATCATTAAAGTCAGATGATGGAATCCAATTAATGAGATAGCATCTTGTAAGGATAGCATCTCCCAGAAAAGGTGAGGAAGATGATTATGAAGAAGTGTCCAATTAATTTTAATAAGATGTTTGCTTCTGAGTTCAATTTCACCATTTTGTTGAGGAGTATGACGACAAGAAGTTCTACGAAAGATGCCATGAACTGCTAGGATCGGTTAAACAGATATTCACAAGCATTGTTACAACAAAAAGCACATACAGATGTACCAAATTGTGTTTTGATTCCACTTAAAAAATTGAAATATAGAAAAAATCTTCCTATTGATTCTTCATTATTAACCAAATCCAAATTCATCAATAAAGGTAATAGATATTTAAAACTGGAAGGGATAAGGAGAAGGACCCCAACTATCATAGTAAACTAAAGAGAAAAGCGATAAAGCTCATTTATTAAGACTATCAAGAAAAAACCGGAAAATATGTTTTCCAAGCTAACATCACTCACAATTAAAAGTAGACAAATGTTTTAAACTTTTGTGCAATTTTGTCAAGCCAGGACATTCTAATGTGCATTAATAATAGTAAAGATAAACATTGAGCTGAAATTGTGTATTATTTAGACAGCACAAGTGCATTATTTATATTAAGAAAAAGAAAGCAATACAATAAACAGAGGAGATCTGATATCCTCTAATAACAAAGATATGACACAGGAAAAATAATGTTCCTAATAATACGTATTTAATCTAGATATATATAGGATCAGCTCCTTAATTCTATAACTGTTAAATAAATAATGAAAAACCAGCTCTTTCTCTCTTAATTTCCTTTGTTCTAGTCCCACATTTTCCATATTATCTCTTTTCCTAATTCATATTCCTAGATCATATTAAATCAAAATATGTCAAATGACCCTAATAAAGCAGAATATTTTCACATGACCTTGTGTAACCAGTTCCTTCTTGTCTCATTTTTAAATAGTTTCAAATTTTGCAAAACGCCCCCTAGTGTAATTTCACAAACTAGAAAATAATCTTATTAAATATTCTCGGTGGAACTACCTAATTCTAAATGAGAACAAATTGTGAAATATATATTGGGGTCTTGTGATCAATCAACTAGTCTTGGCAGTTGGGAAGAGGAACTGAAACTTAACCATAAGCTAGAAACTAAAGACACAAAAATAACAGAATATTCTTCCTCCTATGTTCTATTCCTCGATTCCACCATATAAACGAATTTGATATCACTATGAATTATTATCTAAAAGAACAGAGAAAAAGAGCATACCCATGCCCCAAGAATCAATGGCCCACGGAGGAGACTTCTTAATTGCATCCCAGTCTGATTTCGCCAACTCCATTGGTTTGTATTGCGATCCAACAAGCCATGCATATTGCTGAACAGAAAATATAATAACTTGTGAGCAGAATATTTGGTCTCCCTATTCCATACCCTTTATTTCTAAATAAAGAAGCCCAGATCAAATCACTACAATGGAGCATCGATAATATCTAATCTGTCATAAATCATATGAGAGTCGTAAAGTTAGAGATGACCAAAATGTGTGAACAGACTTAAGTCTGCAAAAGATTTAGCATGACATGGCCATTTAAGTGTTACGTAAATTCAAATAGCAGTGCCAAAACTAACAAGGAAACAATATATTGCAAACAGAAACAAGTAATACCAGCATTTGACTAGCAGATGTTTCATTGCTCCCATCAAACTCAGATAGAACATCGAAAGCGTGAAGCTTCCAGTCCAAAGTCGGTGTAACAACAACACTAGCCAAACAAACATTACCATGAATCTGCAAACATAAAACTTGTCAATAAATGATTAAAAAAATTAGCCAAAAGAAAGAAACTCATAAATACTCACAAGTTTACAATCATTATTCAAGAAGCTCACAGCTTTAGCTATTTGATGAAGACCCAAAGCATAATATTCATCCCTAAACCAGCAATAACTCTTCACTAAACCAGCAATAACTCTTCACCCAAAAACACTATAGCACTCCACGCATACAATAACTCTTACACTCAAAAAACAACAATAACTCAATTGATACCTTTGTGTACCTTCAAGCCCTAACTCCTTGATTTTCTCAGACAGTGGCATCACAGGTTCAGTCACAATATATATCGTAACCTTCGGCGAACCTGCATCGTAAGTCTCAATCTCAGCGCTGTGAAGAAACGACAATATATTCGGATGCCTAACCTGAAAACCAGCACCACAAAGCCCTGTCAAAACCACGCAATCCACAATTCCAAACCAAAAAAAAAAAAAAAAAAAAAAACAATAAAAATTCAAAAATTACGAAACTCACAGTTCGAAGACGCTTGACGCCGTTGCGCGCAGCAGCTAAGTGACCGTCCTGAGCATTGGAGCCGGAGAGAGAGAAGACGGAGACAGGAGAACCGTCGTCCTGAAACAGTGGCGTGGCAGTGTTATACAAAGGAATAGCCGAATAACCACACATGAAAACATATTCAGTGTACACCTAATTAAAACTCTTCGTTTCACTCTATCTATCTAGCATCACATCACCGTATAAGCTATCTCTACAGGTGCAAACTAGATTTAGGTGTTCGTCAAACATATATTAGTGAATTGAAAGGGAAATTGCGGAGACTACCTTGGAGGTGCCGCGAGAGTGAGTCCAGGAGCCCCAGGCGGAGGGGAAAGGTTCGGCTATGTTGTATGGGAGATCCTTGAGGCCGGTTCCAGATCCACCAACGACCTCTTTGAGGAATTTGAACATGGTGATCGGAATCGGCAGGAGCGCGCGGTGGCGGTGGCGGAGGAGCGGGAGAGAGCGCTAACCACCGACGGTGAATGGATGGATCTGATCGAGTGTTGCGCTGTCCAGTGGTGCACACGCGAGACCGTTAGCCAAGGTGAAACACACACCTGTTTTGTATTTGTGAAGCAGTGTTCATAAACTCCGATTTTCAGATTAATTGGTCCCTTGAAATTGGGGAATTTACACAAAAAATTACAGGATCTGGATGTAGGGGTCACTGCACTACAGTAAAACAGCAACTCATGCAATACAGGTCTCTCTTGGAGAAGACTTTTTTTTTTCTTTTTCTTTTTTTTTTTTTAAAAAGCAAGATTTTTATTCATCAAATACTAAAGCCTTCTTACATTTACAGCAATTTATAATATTTAATGAAATTATTCTTTTTATATTTCACAATTCTCAAATACCTTTTTTTTTCAGTTGTACCCTTATTTTATTAATATTATTATTATGGTAGTAATTTGTTAGGAGTAAAGAAATGAAGATATTTTATTCTAAATATAGCAGCAATTTTTATTTCATGTGCTCTTCGATTAGATGTATTAACCTTACACATTAGTAAATATGGAATGAAAAGAAATAACAAATTCGTTTTTCAATTGTGAATGATAAGTTTTTGTTGACTTATATAATAACTACTTTACTTTAAAAAGTGCAATAGCAATGATTTGCGAATATCAATAAAATTATTATTTTTATTTGAGTGAGAATGTAAAACTATTTTATATTAGTTTTATATTCACATTTCACAAGCATAGAAGTGTTGATGTATTGGTGTGTTACATTGAAAATGAAAATAGATGGGTTGGTGAGGGGAAAGAAAGATATGGTTGAAAGGTTACTAAAAAGAAGATCGGAGATCTAGGATAATGCAAGACCGCATGGTTAAATATTGTATCGAGTTTTACTTGTTTTAATATGGATCTCATCTGTCTAAATAGATATAAATACAACTTTATTCAATTTAGCATGTATTTAACTTTACTTGGTTTGTTGTCAGAGCAATAGGATTTGATGTATCAGACTTAAGATGATTTGATGTGGGCTTGATTCAATTTAGTTTTATATGTATCTAATTTGACTTAGTTTAATGATTTTGGCTCAACTTAACATGGGTCTAACTATACTTAATCTTTTTTTGGCACGACACAATTTAATGTTATATGGATCTAATTCGACTTCATCATAAATGGGTTTGACTTTACTTAGTTTAAGGTGGCGCAACTCTACTTGACCTATCGTGAATCAAACTCAATTTTGCTTGATATGAGTTTGATCCAATTCAACCTAATGTGGATCCACTCAAATTTACCAAATGTGGGCCTTACTTAACTTGATATGAGGTGCACTAAACTTGGCTTGACTTGATGTGGATTTAACTCAACTTGATGTGACATGGGCCCCACACAAGTCATCACGACTTAATCTCGATCAACATTGGCTTGACTTTGGCCTAACTTAACCTTAGCCCAACCAAACCTGACGCACTTAACTTGGGTCCATCTAAAATGTCATTGACTTAGGCAAACTTGGGTTTTGCTAGACTCAACTTAATTTAGCAAGATTTGACAAGATTCCAAATCGACTTTACCTAACATGTGTCAAACATGTCTCAACTTGACCATACATGTGTAAAACCAAAATAAGTGTGACATAACTTATTTTCATTTGTGTTGAACCCAACTCAACATGACTTTAACCATACCTAATTCAACCTGTTTTAAATCTGATTTGTCTCAATTTGATATAGGTTAATCACGATAAGCTTTACATGATGTAAGCCTAACTTAACCCCACCTAAATTTAACCCACCATTACTCATATTTTATTTAGATAAAGGTCAAGTAAATGTTTTTTATATGTATAAATATCTTTTAAGTCATTTTTTATTTTTAAATTTGAGTTTTCTTTTTGTGTGTAAAAATGGTCAATAAATTGATCATGATATACATCTTTTTTGCCAAATATCTAATAATATTAAGCAAAAGACTAAAACCTTATTTGGTTATAATTTTCATTTCAATTATTCAATTTGGTTTTCTTTTTTTCAACTTAGTCTTTTTTTTTAAACAATTTAATTAGGTCATTTTGTTTAGATTGGCGAAAATATTGCTTTTGTACATGTCATGTGTGAACTTGTAATATTTTTATTTTTATTTTTTAAAATATTTTACTGTATGTCAAGTCATAATCGTGCTATGTGATAGTGTAAGTGACACATGTCATTATCAGTGTTAGTGTTAAGCTCACATGACAATATATTGTATTGAATTTAATCTCTATATTTAAAATTTTGACTCAATTTAGTAATGTATTTATTTAAAATAGAGTAATATTGTCCTTTCTCTCTAAAATAGAAACAAAATACTAATTGCATTTAATTGCAATTTATATATTCATTTTAAAATATTTTTTTAGAATTTATATATCTAAATATTGAAATTATTTTTTTAATTTTTTTTTAAATATTTATATTAAACTTATAATTTTTTTAACAAAATTAACCTCGATTTAACAAAAAATTAAATTTAATTAAAAATTAAAAGGATTAAATTGAATAATTAAAATAAAAATTAACATCAAAGATTTTAACCAATTAAAATATTTCACTAGACTTAAATACCTTTTTGGTCCTTATTTTCGTAGTGTTTGTTGCGGATGATCGTCATCTTGACAGAATGTTTAAAATGGTTCTCATTTATACAGAATGTTTAAAATGATCATCATTTTCGCAATTCATGTTTTATTTGGTCCTTTTCTGTAATGCCATTTAAATCATTAACGAATCATTGTACAGGTGGCACATTTTGTATTAGGATGTCTTACGTGTACTTCACATATGGCTAATTAAGGTTAATATTTTAATTTAGGAGAAATTTTGCAATTAGAGAAATTTCTTCATCTTTAATTGTTAACATCACTCTTTCCCAAACTGTTGGGTGTGTGCTCCTATCAACCTCCCACATGAGTATCTTTAATTTTTGGCAAGAGAATCTTTTTCTAAATACAGATGCCTCATGCAAAATATTAGGTGCAACTGCAATCCAATGATGAAATGACAAGTATTAGCGATTTCCTAATTGCAAAATTGACCTTAAATTAAAAAATTAACGTTAATTGGCCATATGTACCGTATACGTAACACATCCTCATATAAACCGTGCCACCATGCTTCGTTAGTGATTTAAACGGCGTTACAGAAAAGGACCAAATAAAACATGAATTGCGAAAATGAGGACCATTTAAAACATTCTGTCAAAATAAGAACCATCCCCAACAAACACTACAAAAATGAGGACAAAAAGCATTTAAGCCTATTCCACTAATTATTTGAATTCAATGACATGCCCAATTACTTTAAACCTAATTTTTTGGGACAGAAAAGAAAGTGTCAACAAGATCCACTTGTAAAAATCTTATAGAGGTGAAAGAGAATGCAAAGTTGCGTGTGTGAAATTGGGAGGGTGAGAGGGACGAGCATAGATCATAGCCCATAATTCTTAGTGTTGATTTGTCTTCTTCCCTTCCAATTCCAATCCAGGGTAAGCCTAGACTAAACGAAACTCTCGATACTTTGCTACAATTAGAGAGAAACAAAGACAAATAAACAGAATCAGGTCTTCCCCAACCCCAAGCAACAAACAACACTTTCTCTCTTCTTTGCAAAATCAACTACCACCGGCCATTTCCATTTGACCATCATTGCCACTTTGAAAGGAAACTACCCCATATGAATCACATGCTTTCCATCTCATAACACAACAACCCCACTTATATTAACTCTTTTCTCTTCTGTTTTTCTTTCTTCATTCCTCATTACCATGGTTTCCCTGTCAACCACCACCCCCTTTCTACCCTTCACTGCACAAAACGCTTCCACCAGAATCCCTCCTCCCAACGCCTTCCGTTACAGCAACCACCGTGATAGGGATCACAGGAAGGTTGTGTGCGCCTGCATCGCACCTCCGCAGAACTTCAAGAGCCAGGACTCTTCCCCTATTAATTTCAATGTAAATGTCTATAATTTGATTTCGCTTTTTGCTTCAGTAATCATGTTTTGTTGTTGGGGTTGGTGTTAAGTGAGTCTGGGGTTCTGGGTACACAGAAAGTTTTGTTTTTTTTGTTTTTCTTCCAATGGATATCTGGCTGACATCAAGGTTGTTGCCAGGGTTCGCACAAATCAGAACAGCTGAGCGCGGCGCGGGATCAGGATGATGATTCTGATGTTCTTATTGAGTGTAGAGATGTGTACAAATCTTTCGGGGAAAAGAAAATCTTAAATGGTGTCAGCTTCAAGGTGAGGGGTTTTGTACTTGACAATGGTTTTGGTTATGTCACTTTGTTATGCACTTGTAGGAAAGGAAAATGAATGGAGTTTTTTCCTTGACTTCAAATCAATTTAAACACTGAACTTTCATTGAACCTCTCTATTATAACTTCCGTGAAAGGTAAAGTAGATAAGTTAATTATAACTATGAGAGAAACTAAATTCCTTTTATCTTTTCATTGGTTTCTCCTGTAAATGATTATATAGAAATTTATCCAACATGTCCATATCCTTGTGTTTGGTTTGCTTCTTTCGTTGTTTTCTGTCGAGTGTGTTATCTAGCATGAAATAATGAAGTGGTGAATGCTTACAACAATGACAACCAAGTCTTGACCCTTGTGTTAGGTTTGTAACACGGACAGAACAACTTTGTTGAGCTCCATTAGAAACCTGTTTTTTGATTAATTCATTTAGGGAAAGAAGTGGGTTAAATGAAAACCAGTTGTCAATAGGGTCGTCTTAAAAATTTTGGAGGCTATGTTCTAATCACGAAAATTAGATCCCTCTATATTTGGGATGCAAAAAAACAACATAAAAGGGTGGTGCTAATGTGTGAGCTTTTAAAATATGGAGTCTCTCAATAAAAGAGGGCCTGCTTGCACATGCTGTTTTACGGGCCTAATTGTCGGTAGGAGTAGGGGAGATCTACCTGACTTAAAGTTTGCTAATTTTTTTTCTCTTTTTCTTTTTTGTTTCTTTTTCATATAATGAATAGATTAAGCACGGTGAAGCTGTTGGAATAATTGGTCCCTCTGGGACTGGTAAATCTACAGTTTTGAAGATTATAGCAGGACTTCTTGCTCCGGATAAGGTAAGTATTTGATTTGGGATTTTGTTATTTGATTTTAGTTTCATCCAAATGAGTTCATTTCTTGAATGCTCTCACTGTCAAATTAACAGGGGGAAGTTTACATTCGAGGAAAAAAGAGGGTTGGTTTAGTAAGCGATGATGATATATCTGGTCTTCGGATTGGATTAGTAAGTGTCACAGTAATATGCAATGTGCTACTTCTTGGGCGCTATTATGCTTCCATTGTAATTTTGTACATTTAATTTGTAAACAGGTTTTCCAAAGTGCCGCACTCTTTGATTCTTTAAGTGTTCGTGAAAATGTTGGTTTTCTCTTGTAAGACAACTTCTCCTTTTAAACTTCAGTTCATTTTTCATATTGTCGTCTAAAATGTGATAAAATTGATTGATTAAATAGTTTCTTAATCTTCTATTCTTCTTAACTACTTTAATTGTTTTGTTTCTGACCTATTTATTTGTTCAGGTATGAACACTCGAGCATGTCTGAGGACCAGATATCAGAGCTTGTAAAGGAAACCTTGGCTGCAGTTGGACTGAAGGTATGCATCTGGTTCAAAACTGTTGAATATAGAGAAAATAGGGTTTGAGACTAATCTTCCTTGTGTAGAAAATACACATAGGGGCTGCATTTATAATAAAGAAAATATGGGCTAAGAATGATATCTTAACAAAAACCATAAACACCAGCAGAAGCATAAAGGGTAGCAGCAGTGGCATACATTTCCTTTCTGCCACTGAGAAAGTTGCTCCATACTCATACTACTAGATTGCTGTTAACTACTGCTTTCTTCCATTTTTGTTGTATAGCCATTATGTTTTACAAAAGATTAACTTCTTACACCCGTTTTTTACAGGGAGTTGAAGATCGGTTGCCTTCTGAGTTATCAGGTGGGATGAAAAAGCGAGTTGCTTTAGCTCGATCTATTATCTGTGACACCACAAAGGAATCAATTGAGCCAGAGGTGTGTTAGCTTCCCATTTCTATCCTCTGTTAATGTTTGAAATTTTTACTACCAGAGAAGAGTGCCTTAGAACTTTTATTCTTGGGTCCTTATGTTTCAAGCATAAGCGAGTCATTAGTTTCAAGCAGTGTTACACAGGAGGGGTGGATATTTCTAGGCACTCCTAGGCTAGTTCATGTTAAAAATATGAATGAAGCTAAAGAGGGATTTGAATTGTGACAACCTTGCTTACATAGCAAGGAGGGTAGGGATTGGTTGGAACTATAGTTACTATAGTTGATGGCTCAAGTTATCTGTATAATCACATAAGAACTATAGTCATATGAAAACCTGTCACTTTGTGTTAGTCACTATAGGAAAAAAGAACTATAGTTGATGGCTCAAGTTATCTGTATGGTCACGTAACTTTCCAACAATGGAGATTATTTTTGGATGTAACATGGTGTAACATTTACTGTTTTTCAATCAACATGTGGACTCCTTTTCTTCTCTCCCTTCTGTTTATAAAATATACACATCTTCACTTCTGTATAGGTGCTTTTATATGACGAACCAACTGCTGGACTTGATCCTATAGCATCTACTGTTGTTGAGGATCTGATTCGCTCAGTGCATATAAAAGGACGAGATGCTCGTGGAAAACCTGGGAATATTGCATCTTATGTGGTTGTTACTCACCAACATAGTACCATTAAAAGAGCCATTGATAGGTGATAATTTATTTCATATTGATTGGATGTTTCCTGTCCCCTTAAGCCTCTTAATTTGCCCAGAATTCGTGTACCCTAATTTGGTAAGTTACTTCATAAATACAGATTGTTGTTTCTACACAAGGGAACGATTGTTTGGGAAGGAATGACCCATGAATTTACAACTACAACAAATCCAATTGTTCAGCAGGTTAGTTGTTTTGGTTTAAAGGACTTGTTTCTGAAATCTTTTACTTTGGGACATCAATTTCTTATCTAGGGACGGTATCTAAATATAACATTTAGAAATGTTTGTATAAAAGAAAGTACTACTTTTCTGTTCAAACTTCAGATGTATTGTCCATGAGAGAATGCACCTTGGTTCACATTATTTGAAGATCTTGCTTCTTTACTAAAGTCTGCTTTGATTGGGTTCCTTGCTTCTTTTTCTTTTATTTTTACTTGTGAAGGAGGCTAGTATTTTTCATTTGAAACACTGTTCCCAGAGGAACCAAAATTGAAATTGTTCTCGATTTGAATGATTTCAAGAAATGAAAGAGATTGCTAGTATTATTCATGTTTGTGAAAAATAAGAATATGATGACAATGACTTAATTCTTTTTTTGTTCGTGTCCCAGAAGCATGTTTTTAATTTGGATTAAGAATTCTGATTATACATTAATCATATCTTATGAATTTTATACATTTCTTTCAAACCGTATCCTAAATATTTTGAGAATTTATTTTTAATCACCCATAAACATTGTACCTGTGTGCTTGATTGTTTTTTACAAAATTCAATCTTCAAATAATAACGTTAATAACTGATAATGTGAACTTTTGTTATTGTGGCAGTTTGCATCCGGGAGCCTAGATGGTCCTATCAAATATTAGAACAGTGCTGAAAATGTAAAGTAGACAACATGGGTTACGGCTGGTTTTGGCAATCCTGGAATTTGCACATACAAATGGACACTAAACTGGTTGCAACAAGGATTAACGAGCTTCTCAGGGTTTTGGTATTAAATTCCAATTTGACTTCAATAGAATTGGCTACCTGCATCGGATTAGAGGCCGGCAATGACAACTTTTCTCTCTTCTTTTTTTGTTAGAGGACAACTTATTATTACTGTTATTGATGACTAAATTCATTGGCAATAGAAGTTGCTTTGATGCACGTCTGACGTTAGAAAAGATTGGTGGAACAGATGTTTTTAGTTCTGTGCGGAGAATTTGATGTTCTAGATTGTGTTTTTGTAAGCAAATCATTATAATCAATAAATCTGCTTCATGATTTTCAGTTTTCATAGTTTCAAGTCCTCCCCTAATGATATTTGTAATCAGTGTTCTGCTGTCAAATATCGTGAAGACCTTTAGTACGGAACATGTACGTTTTATCAAAATATTCTTAAAACTTCATTCAGCTATTTTAACTACTTACAACTAAGTATTAAATAATTCTTATACTTTTCATGTAATAATTTTACTTTCGCCAATTACTTCTAATTTTTTTCAACTAATGTTTCGGAACACTCTTAACATTCTCGTATATATAAATCACAAGGTACGAGTTTGTAATTATAAAGACAACAAAATAAAGCAGATCACTAAGGATGAAGGTGTGATGATTGTAATAATAATCTTAAATATATGAAAATCTGCTCCATCTATCTTGTCTGCACTTACCACTCCTCACTATACTTCATCAACTCGCGATCACAAGGCAAAACACCTATGGGGAAAAGTTAGGTTCCCCAAGCCAAGAAAAGAGCTAGGTTAATCTAGAATGATACATGTTCTCTTCAACTAAACATTCTTGCAAATCTGCAGTTTGATGAACAAGATCAAAATTTCACCATAACTAGACCAAATCAGTATGCTTCCTGCTGCTGACAACTTCACCACATTGATTATGAATATTGGATGCGGTGTTGCAATCTAATCTAACTGCAACCAGTTCCATCAAAAAGAGAAGAATCGCCAACAAGATGATGAAGGATTTATCTCTACTCCAATCACATGTTCACCACAACCATCTATTCTTTTCCTGGCTGAATGATGCAGGACTAGTCTTCACTTACATAAAGCCGGTGGCCAGTGTTATGGGTGTTCTTTAAACCTTTTGTAACTCATCATAACATTTTGATCCTGTTGTTCTGAGACACTTGTTCATTAATCATGATATAACACTGGTGAAGTTGATGGCCAGATAGTATTGCTAGTCACATAAACTGTATGTTCACTTGAAACTGAGAAGCCAGCTTCCAAATTACAAACCGGAATTTTCAGGAGATTTGTAACTGTCACAAAAATTAAATCAAACTTTGGTTTGAAGAATGTAATTTCTTGCCCTTGCTGAACAGAAGAGAACAACAACACCAAAATCGAAACTAACAAAGGCACTGATAAAGAAAATCCCCAGAGATATTGGTCCCTCCATCCTATCTTCCCTGAAAGAACTTCCTTGCACAGTTCGAGTCCTTCCATCATCACATACTCCACTGGAAGATTCCATGCACAGATCCGGATTTCCAGCAAATGCACCAGGAAATCTGCCATAACCTTGCATCTGGGGAACATACCCAGAAAAACAGTTGTAAGACAGATTCAAAATGGACAGATCTTGAAGGCTAGAAATGTTTCCTGGAATATGTCCTGACAAGGAATTATGTGACAAATCTAAGGCTTTCAAACTCTGCATCTTCTGCAGACCTGGAAGCTGTCCATAGAGAAAGTTGCATGACAAATTCAGATATTCTAGGCCAGCTAGACCAAATAAGCCCCTTGGAATCTCTCCATGGAGCAAGTTGCTGGATAAATCGATTCCAACCATTGAGGATAGATGATAAGTGAAACTGAGTTGATTGCTGTCAGAAACAACAGCTGAAACTCTCAGTTGAACGGTTCTTGCTGCAACCAATGGCTCTTTAACAGTGACATTCCTAGTGTTAAATATCAAGCTACCCTTAAAATTAATATCAGGGATGAAGCCAGAAAACTTGTTATGTGAGAAATCCATTGTTTCTATTGCGTCAAATGTGAACAACCAACTAGGCAAATTTCCACTGAACTTATTCTGAGCAAGGGACAAATACCTGAGGTTTGACCATTTTGTTATTGCATCATTCAAGGATCCAGAAAGCTCGTTGGAACTAAAATCTACAATCTCGAGAGATTTACATCCAGCCAGAGTGAGTGGGATAGCCCCGGAAAACCTGTTGTTGCTTATATCAAGTATCCTCAAGATATCCAATGCATCAAACTCCGGTTGAATTACCCCAGAAAGATTGTTATTATTCAGTATTAGAGCATACAGCTGAAAGCACCCAACAATGCTGAATGGAATGGTACCAGACAAAGAGTTGTGTGAGAGATCAATGACCTGAAGATAGGTCAAATTTCCAATTCTGGCAGGTATTTCTCCAGAGAGAAGATTGTGAGACAGAAACAAAGCCTGCAAACTTTTCAACTCAGTAATTTTCACAGGAATTTCACCAGAGAATTGATTGTGAGAAAGGTCGAGAAGAACAAGGCCAAGCTTCTCGGTAGTCTCAGCAATTTTACTGGGAATAGGACCAGAAAAATCATTATAACTCAAGTCCAAAACAAAAAGTTTCTCTGAAAACACAAGCCTAGGATATATTCTATACTTCAAATGGTTCCCTGACAGGTTCAAATGAGTCAAAGCTTGCAAGGAAGCAATACAAGCAGGCAGTCCCCCAACAATAGAATTGTTAGACAAATTCAACACAGTAAGAGACTGAACTGAAGCTGAAAAACAAGGCAAAGTGCCAGCAAACTGATTGGAAGCAAGATTGAGCACAACCAAAGGCTGATGAAAACCAACCAGATTACCAGACAAAAGATTGTTCCCAAGGTCCAAATACTTGAGGGACTTCAAGTAAAGCAGGCTCTCAGGTATGCCCCCACTGAATGAACACACACCAAGATGTAGCCTTTCCAGATTTGTAGAGAAGTTTCCAATCCAAGGAGGCAGTGGACCACCCAGAGCAGGGTTCCCACTCAAAACAAGCTCAGTGAGGTGCCTGAGCCTCATGAAAGAATCTGGTATCCCACCGTGAAACCTGTTATAGCTGAGATCAATAACTCTTAGGTTGAGCAAATTTCCAAAACATTCAGGAAGAAGGGAAGTGAAGTTGTTGCGGGACAACCCCACCTTGCTGAGGTACGGAAGCTGGCACAAACTGGGGTGGATTTGGCCTGAAAGGTTCATACTAGTTAGGTTGATGGAAAGCACCCTCCCAGTTGTGTTGTCACAGGTGATTCCACTCCATAAAGTGCAGTTAGAGCCTGCCCAGCTGGACAAACTCTGGTAAGGGTCTTGCAGTCTTGACCCGAACAGAAAAAGAGAGGCTTTATCCTGTGGGTGAGCATCAATTGAGAGTGAAGGGGTTGCACGGAGAAGAATCACACAGAGGAGAGTGAAGGGGTGCCATAAACGGTGGAGGGGTGTGGTGTGTGCCATCACCATCAGCGTGAGAGTAAAGGTGCAATTTTGAGGAGGGGGAAGAAGTGTTTGAAGCAAAAAGGGAAGTGGGGGGTTGATGATTTTTGAAGATTAGAATGAAAACATGATGAAATGGACAGAAAGAGAGAAAGAGGAGAAGGAAAAGAGGAACATCGTCTTACACATTGGTCTTAGGTTGGTTGGTTGTGTTGTGTCACGCTGATAAAGTGAGAGTGTTACAGGTAAAAGGAGGAGGGTTTAGGTTAGATGAACAAAATAAAGTGGCTTTGTTGTGCTTCTTAGTTCTCTCACTTTACTCTCTTTCTCTCTGTTGCATAACACTTTATCCCTTTTTTAAGTTTCTCTTGTTACTGTGTTTTGTCCAGAAAAGCCTTGTTCTTCCTATATATTTTATTTTATTTTTATAAAGGTTGGAAAATAAAACCAAGGTAGAGAGATTCCACTCTTCATCTCTCTCGATCTCTCATTGCATGGCCAAGTCAAAAGAATAGCATGATCCAGTTATGTACTAATTGATTAATATATAGTTTATTATAGCCATAAACATTGTCAATGATTTTTAGAAAATGTATATTTTTGACATGATTAATCGTGTGTGCATATATGTACATTTAATGTGAAATGAAAGTTTATTATAAATAATCATAAATTGAAAAAATGTGAATGCATACAAAAAACTTGTTTTAAAAATTATATTTTTTACTAATATTAAAAAAAAGTTAAAATTGGACATAAAAGGTTAAATTGAGAAACTCTGAAATTTTAAAATTTCAGCTATCCCTTATAAATATAGTCACCTAATATGTTTCAGAAAAAAAAAGATGTGTCCTTTTTTTGTAAAAAATTGGTTCTTATGTTTTAAGATTGATAAATTAGCTTTAAAATTTTAAAAAAATATATATAAATTTAACTTTTATCCAACTATTAAGAAAATATTAAATATTGAATTTAATATGAAAATAATTAATGGATTTAAAAGTGAAAAATAAAAAAACAGTGTGTTTCGACCAAAAATAATATAGGGATCAAAAAGTATAAGTTCATAGAACTGTACTATGTATTAAAAAAAATCTATAAATCCCTTGAAAATTCAAAAATGTGTTATCTATAACAATAATAAAGAGGATTCTCTCTTTTGTGTCCAAATTTCATAATACCAATTCTATTCTTTATAATATGATTATTTATTATTTTTTAAAATTAATGGTTATTTTTACCTATTTTCTATAAAATTGTTTATCTTATTTTTTTTATTCATCAACAATTACATTATTAACATTACATTATTATCATC